>Ga0208299_1001605_pt1 | contig 16506 bp, 19 predicted proteins | sample 15_taG_FD_184089 | JGI IMG/M metagenome (GOLD analysis project Ga0208299, IMG submission 184089) | Marine viral communities from the Subarctic Pacific Ocean - 15_ETSP_OMZ_AT15312 metaG (SPAdes) (version 2) | ecosystem: Environmental > Aquatic > Marine > Oceanic | place: Pacific Ocean | collected...
GTAAGCTATAGCTGTTGCATAGCTTGTACTAGAACCAGGATCACCATAAACCCCAGGAGCCGGAGGATTACCAAATTGATAATTTTCTATATCCACACCTGTATCCGATGAGGTTATATCAAAAAAGTTCATAGTCAGTTCATCTACATATTCATCGTCAAAATCATAAGCTATTTTAACTTTTAATGAATGATTTGTTTTATATTCTCCAAGGACCATCATTCTATAAACTCTCTGATATCCTTGAATACCTGCAAAAGAAATCCACCCAGTTTCAAGGTTTATTTCTACAGGATTACCATTATCGTCAAATTTGTCTACAACTTCTTTGTAAACTAAATTGCCATCACCACTTGTATTTAAATAATAATAGTCGTTTCCGACCATACGAGAGGCTAACCCCCTATGATTGTTAAAAGTACACCACCTGTCAAGGATGTAATTGTAAACTATAGTGTCTCCATCAGAGGTTAAAAATCTAACTTGATCTTGGTCTGCTACAGTATCAGAGTCCATTATAGTTAAAGAGTTATAATCCTCTACAGGAGCGCCCTTGTACTCTAACCCTAATGATCTAGTAAGTAAAAATATTCCTTTACTAGATTTGAAGAAAACACCCATAGGAGTAAAAACTGGGCTATTTTTACGTTGACATCCAACGTCTGAGCTTATTAAAGTAGGCTCAATAAAATTATTAAATTGACCTGTGTTGTCTGGTCCATCACCTGCTAAATAAAAAATTGCATGTTCTTTAAATATTATAAGTTTATCATCCATTGCCTTCAGAGCTGTGATGTCACCCCCTACCTCTGAGACAAAAATCTGGTAATCCCCAGTATCATTAAAAGACACAGGAGACAACAATTGTATAAGCTTAGAATAACGCATTTCAAGTTTATTCTCTAAACCTGCAATAAAAACTCTGTTCTTAAAACTTTCTACTATGGAATTTGAAGGAGCAGCAATATTTTCCACTTCATTTCCAGTTGTGTAAAGAATTTCATTTGTAGCTATATTTGAATCCGATAAAGCATCTTTCATTAACATCCATTTGTAATCTTTATCATTCGAAACTAATGGGTTAGTAGTTGATGAGGCATTTAGGGTAGTTACTTTATAATAAATAGAAGCATTAACTTTTGTTCTATAAAGTTCTAATTTTACGTCAAATTTATCAGTAAGATTTAAAACAGGTAAAGCTACAGTAACATCAGCATATCCATCAGACTCTAAAACCCAATCTGCATGAGTAAAGGGATTGTTTCCTGTACTAGTACTTACATTACATGTAAAACTTCTATTTAAACCGTCATCATTTGTGGACATTACTACTGTTCCGTTTGTGTAGGTTACAGTAGATTCCCACACTGCAGTAGCAAGGGTAGTGTTTGTAATTTGTTTTAATGCAGATAACCCTGATCTATGAATGTTACCCTGAGCATCAGTCCACGTATAAATTGCTCTATAGTTCCACACATTAGTACCTCCCACCGAGTCTGGTAGAGGGAAAGTTCCAGTAGCACCAGGTTTACTTGATTTATCTGCATCCGTGGCTGCAGGAACGTGTAGAACAGGAGGAAAGGTAGTAAAACCATGTTCTACAGATTTAGATCCATCGTACATTCTCAGTTGTCCACCGGCAAGATGTAAGTTGTCGGCTATGCTAACACTTTGATTTCCAACTTGACTGTCAAAGCTTAAAATACTAGAGTTCATTCCCGATAAGGTATAAAACTTAGTATCATTATTAACAATTTTACCTTTTACCTTACTAACAAAGATTAAGTTATCAGAGTCGATTGAAACTACATTAGACAAACTTGGAATATTATAAGTAGCTGTAAGATAACTTGTACTAACACCTTCCTTATACCTAGTGGTGTTTAACAATCCTCCACCAATTCCATCACTAATTTTTGCATGAATTGACCCATCAGCTCTTACAGTGAAGTAAGTATTTTGAAATTCACTATCCCATACAGCATTAAAATAAACACTTATTCCATCGGTAAAAGCCTTAGAAGCTATTCCTACTCCCTTTAATACGTCTGCTAAAGTTCCTGCTGTTGTAGTTGAAAGAGTGTAGGTATTTTTCTTTACACTATTCAAAGTCCAATTATATTTATAGTTGTTAGTTGTAGAATCAAAAGAACCTGTACTAGTTGAAGTATCATAAAGTTTTACTCCATTAGCCAACCCTTGAACAAATACAGTATAAGTATCTGAATCAGATGAAGCTGCACATACGTTTTTTGCAGTAAAAGTAGGATTACTAAGGGTTGAAAGAGTAGTCAAAACTGGAGTAGTTATAGGAGTTAAAAGACTTAAAGAGTCAGACATAACTTGTAGTTTAATGTTTGTTCCAGTGTCAACCCAGGAAGATACAATTCTCCCATTTGGGTCAGTATGTAAATCCATACAAACACTTGGAGCTTCAGAAGCATAGGATATAGACCCTCCAGTGTTAGAATCTTTTTTAATAGTCATGTAAACTAAATCACTAGAATCATCATAAAGACCAATAACAAGTCTTTCATCACCTGCAGCTACATCGTAAATATATTTTGCACTACTCAAAAGTCCTACAACTGAAAAAAGATTAATGTCTGTTTCAGCCGAAAAAGAATTAGCAAACGCTACGTTTCCATTAATATAAGGCATTACTTCAAACCTACGAACCATAAGTTTGTGCTGATCTGTCCCAGCGTTTATAACATAGAAAATCCAAATTCTGTTATCAAATTCAATCATTCGTAGGGCTGAGATACTTCGAGAAGTGTCTACAGCCGATTGACCAGGAACTACTTCATCATTAACAATAAAAGTTTCATCAGCAGAATCTACGACTGAGATTCTAACTCTATTCAAACCACCGTTAGTTTCACACCAACTAAATATTTTTAAGTTATTGAGGTAGGCACATTGAAGCTCAGTTTGTTCAGTGTTATCTTGCCTTATAATTTTAGACTCTACACCTAATATAGAATACGGACCTTCATTGTTCCAAACTCCTCCACTTTCAGCATAAGAAAAAACTCTTGTTTTAGTTAAAGCCAATAGTTGAGTTTTAAAACTAGATAAACCTACAGAGTTAGAAACTGCATTACCACCTACACTTGTTAGGTCTATTGCATTGTAACCGTTTCTTTTTTTAAATTCTCCCATTGTAGTAAACTTAACATTTTGAAGAACTTTAAACGTACCAGGAGGTTGCTGTTTAGGATCAACTTTTGTATTTAATCCCTGCGCTAATGGGAAATTTATATTTTGTTTTTGTAAAGGCACTTTTACTCCTTATACTATTACCCATCTTGAGGTTGATTTATAAGCTACTAGCACAACTGAACCATAGTCGGAGGAAATAACATGACTTGTACCTGTACTAGTTTCAAGTTTATCTGATCCTGTTACGTTAATAGTAATATTACTCGTAGATCCAATTCCTGCGTAATCTTTGATTATAAAAAATCTTCCATCAGTTCCAGTTGAAAGAGCTGGAAGTGTAATGGCTACAGCAGTTGAATGGTTTACAAGGTATAAAGAAAAACTATCTGCAAAAGATAAACTAGAGGCAGTTGAAATTAAACTTACTGCATAAGATAATGAATCTTGACCTGTAACATTAACACTTGTCCCATTTGTAATCTGACAACGATCGCCATTAGAGTTTATGTAATAAAGCTCTCCAGTTGTTCCACCACTGAATGCAGAGTTAATATAACTTGTACCCGATAAGGCTGTAGCATTGTTAAAAAAATTAGCTGTAAGCATATCAATAGGAGAGTAGGAGGTTGCAGTGTCGCCGCTTGTCCTGAAGCTTAAGTCTGCATTAATTGCAATTCCAGAAGATGGAATTTGTTTACCTTTTCCACTGCTGTGATCATGAGAATCTAAAGATTGCCAAGCAGAGTTTAATTGAGTAGCCCATGTTGGTCCTACGGTAGTTCCTACATCGGGCAAAGTAATATTTAAATATGTTCCTGAACTAGCCATAGTTATATCCTAGAATATCCAAAAGTAAGTATCGGTTGTTGCCGATGAAGCTTTTAGTATTAAAACTTTATCTCTATTATTATTAGTAGTTGCTGATTCGTAAATAACAGCATTTTCATTTCGCTTTACGACTATCCATCCCAAAGGATTTCTGCCTAGTTTATGATTTACAACTGTGTCACTTGTGCTTACGTCTATGTCTTTTATCAAAACTCCATCAATTATAGGAGAGTTTAAGATTGGCTTCAAACATTGTTCAATATTTTCTTGAGCATGAAACAAATCTTTTATAGAAGTATTTACTTTTCTTAAAAACTTTAAAGCCATTTTATGTCCTTGTAGTTCCCCACCAGTATCTGTTATTTTCATTATGAATATCAGATACAGCTAAAGGACTTCCTGCATCTCTATTGTTTGCAGCTTCCTCTAGTCTTCTTTTCATTGCAAATTTTTGTCCAACTAAAGTCGTGACATCACTTTCTTCTTTTTGCAGACATTTTATAGCTGCATCTAGAACAATATATTCTTCATAGCCTTGGAGTACGCTAATAGTTCCACTGGTAGTTGAAGTTCCTGAATCATATGTAAATTTAGTAGCGGTGGGAATATACCAAATTTTAACAGCTTTTGCAGAGTCAGGTTCAGGAGTAAACATAATATTATCTCCTACAAACCTATACCTTACATTTGTAATTCCTAACACACTCCAAGAGCCAAAGTTTGCATAAAGATTTCTCTCATTAAAATTAAAAGGCTCTAAAGTAAAGTAATCTGCACCATTTAATTTTGCATCTACGCCTCTAACTTTATAAAAGTCACTGATAGCTAAATCATATGAAGATGTAGAATCATTAATTGGGTATAGAGAAACACCAGAAGTTGTATTAAACTCCTTAGTTTTTATATAGTAATCATCCCCATAAGCTTGTATTAAAATATCATGTAATTCAGCAGCCGAGGCATTTATGTAGTTTACCAATTCGGAGTCAGTGATGAAGTTATTATTCTCCATATCACAACGCTCTCTCACTCTAGTTCCTAATTGACTAAAAGTAAAATCAGCCATTATAACCTCCTAAAAGAAGGAGAGCCGAAGCTCCCCCATTTTTAATCTTCTTCTGAATCAACACACATCTTAATAAAACTTTTAAGAGCGTGTTTAAATTTTGGTTTGTCTTCAGCCTTTATAGCATCAAACATTTCCTCGACCGAAGCCTTGTAACCTTCTTCGTAGTCGGGTTTGTCGAACTCTTCAACTTCAGATTCTTCAACTTCTTTACCGTTTTTGAGCTTCTTCATGATAGCTACAACAAGACCAGACTTCTTTTTTTCAGGGTCCATAATCATCATGATTTACTCCTAGCTAACACCAACACCAGGTTGGTTAGAGTTTTTAACAACGATCATAATTTGAAGAACGTCACCACTTCTAATTTCAGCTATAGCACCGTCTTTGTCTAGAGCAAAAAGCTTAATGATTCCATTAGTTATGTCATCAGTTTCTATTTGAAAGCTTACGCCTCCATTAGTGGATATAGCAGCAGAGTCAGTAAGAAAACACTGCATAAACAAAAGAGAAGGATATTTGTCAGTAGCTCCACCTGGAACTCCAAGGGTAATATCATATTCTCCAACAGCAGTGTCACTGATAGACTTAACACCCACACTTTTACTTTCGTTTAAAGTTGGATCACCACCACTTCCAATAGTAGCCGTTAAAAACAAAAACTTAACTTCTTTATCTAAGGCTTGTAGCCTATTAAACATTCTGTTTGCCATTTTATTTCTCCTTTAGTCTGAGTGTAATACAACACGCAGCTTGACAAAAAAAGAGAAGCCCCGAAAGGCTTCCCTATATTAAATTATAAACCAATTCTTACGTTCCAACCTGGGGCACGACAGCCTAATTGACCGTAGTAACCAACTCTAACTTCAATAGCATCAGCATTATAAACTCTCAATTGTTTAAGCCCATCACCAGAAAGAATTCTGGGAGCCTTACCAAGAGAATACAATTTCCAAACATCCATTTGAATCATGTAAGCTACCCCATTAGGACAGTTTTGATCAGGTATAACATTTATTGGACCTCTAGGTCCGTGAATCAATATTCCTCTAAAACCAATTTCAGGCTTAATGTTCTTTTCAACATAAGCAACCTTAGAACCTAAGGCTTTTTCTAAATCAGCAAAGTTAGAGTAATTCATGAAACAATAGTCTGGTTTTCCACCAGCTCTAGCAGCTCTAGCAGCAGCTCCAATAAGACCTTCTTCCAGAGGAAGTGAGGAAGCATCGAATCTTATACCACCTAATCTATCAACATCAGCACTTCTGTTGACGTTGAAGAAAGAATCTGTAGAACCAGGAGCAGTTGACGGTAGCCAAGCACCTAAGCCAGAAACTTTTAAAAGAGCAGTAGAATCTGTAGCATAATCACCTTCTACAAATAGATAGTCAGAAGCATCAAAACCACCTGTACTAGGATTTCCACTCATAGTAAGAACACCAGTATCTCTATTAATAGCAGTAACAGATTGAGCCGTAGCTACACCAGTTCCAGTACCGGATTCAACGTTAGAAGCTACAAGCTTCATGTCTACTTCAAAGTTAGTAATGTCTTGAGTAGTAGCAAGAGTAATAGTAGTAGAATCAGAGGTACTAACAATACCTATTGAACCTTTACCATTCCCATAAAGAGCTACAGCCAAAGAACGAGTAGCAGCTTGAATTGAACCATCAATAGCGAATACAGCAGCTTCTAGGAACGCATTTGCATTACCTTTTGAAGCTTCAAGTACTTCGTTTTCAATTTGAGCAATTGCATAATCTTTTATTCTCGTTAGTAAAAACGCCTTGATGTTTCCACCAGTAACGTTAGATTGAGCAGTCGTAAAGTTTGCCGAACGACCCATCGGATTTCCATATTTAATTGGAAGTTTTAAGTTCTCGCCTCCGAAATCTTCATACTTAGCGACCATAGCAAGAAATGGATTATCTTTGTAAACCATATTCTCAATTCGTTCATCAGTATAATGTTGTTTCAGGGCAGCAGCAAAACCAGTTGCGGATAAAGCAGCCATTTTATTCTCCTTTGTTTGTTATATTATATTAAATTTCCTTCATCATCCCATCTTATTAACTTAGCAGCCTCTCTTACAGACTCCTCATTTGATAACTGTCTATCTGCTCTTTGATACGCCTGAGCAGAATGTGCGTTTGACAACGTAGGTGACGGTTGTCTTTTAAATACTTGCTCTTGTCTTGGAGAAAATTTAGACTTTACTTTTCCTAAACTCATTAATTTTTCCAATTCGTCCTCTAAGTAGGACTCAACGGCTTCAGCAGCTTCGTCCATATTAAGGACTCTACCTGTGTCGTTGTAGTGTTCTTCTATTACATCGTAAACTAAATCACTAGCTCCATTTGCATTAATAAGTTCAAACTCATCTTTGCCGTTTACGAAAGAATCTATTTCTTGTTTAAAATTAGTCTCTATAGATTCGTATTTGTTGTACTCTTCTTCTTGTTCTTTTTGAGATAACCGTTCTTCCAGTTCCTCAAATTTAGACTTATAACCATGTTCTAACTCTTCTCTCATTAACTTCATTTGCATTTCAGGAGTTAATTTCCCATCATTAAGTGCTAATTCAGTTAACTTGTCATAACCTAAACCCATTTCCTCTAGAGTTTCAAAAGGATTACGCCTTAATCTTTCTTCTATAGGAGCTTGAGGTTCTTCAGGTGGATTTTGTAGCTCCTGTAACCTTTCTTCTAACTCACTCATTCGGTATTCATAATCAGCTTCTTTTGCTCGAATATCCTTTTCTCGTCTGCTCAAAGCTGCGAACTTGCGTGAAAACTGGTCGTCTTCTCCTTCTTGCTCTCTTACTTCTTCTACTTCCTGACTTTCTCCTTCAGATTCTGCTTCTGGTTCGAAAATCTGAGAAGCATCTACTGCAGGTTCGGCGTTGTCTGTTTGGTATTGAACTGTTTCGTTCATAACCTCTTGGTTTTCCATTAAAATCTCCTTTATAACTTGATGAGCTTATGCTCGGTCATTGACCTCTATTAATTGTAATTTTATTATTATTGTTCTGGAAGCTCTGCTCCTGTAGCTCCTTCAGCCATTACTTCTTCCATTACCTCATCACTTACTGGACCTTCTTCTACTACTTCTTCCTCTTCTACAACTTCTTCTTCACCTAGTGGCAAAGCTCCTTCACCTATAAGACTTTCTTCACCAACAGGAGCTGCAATGTCAGCCCCTACCACTTGAGCAGCAGCAGCAGGTGCGCCAGCAGCCGCTAATTCGGCAGCTTTTTGCTCTGGACTTGGTGTTTGAGCTTTGATCAATAGATTCTGACAATCCTCCATATACTGCCTAAGAAGCTCTAAACGGTCCTCTGCAGCCCCCTGGGTACGATACATTAGGTAAGCTTGCTGTACTTTACGGATTGCATTTTCGAGGTTTTGGTAAGGCTCTGGAGGGAAGTAATCTCCCTTATCCATCATAGTTTCTATTATACGTTCAAGGTTAGTAGCATCAGAATTTAAAAGATTCATAGCAGACTCTAAATCAGGAAAATCTAAAAGCTTAAGAGCATCTTCTTTAGAGATAAAACCTGCAGCCAATAAATCTTGAACATCTGCTAATCTAGCCGCTGGAGTATTTGAAAGAGCTGAAGTTGGATAAAGTTCCATCATATACTTGTCAGCATCCATGTTAACGTCCTTCCAGGGAATTGTGTCTACAAATTTTCCATCTTTAACTTTAACCTTAAAGTCTCCTTCACGTTCATTGATGTCTTTAGCCATGTCAATCATAATTTCTGCAGCGTTCATAAAAGTCTTTTCGTACCTTTGGGCTGTAGCCATGAACCGTTCAGTCTCAAGGTCGTTGAACTCCCTTAGGGCTTTACCTGAATCCAGACCGGCAGGTTTTAGCGATTGAGCAGCAAGTTGCGAAATACCTGCAATCTCGTAAGCTCTTTGATATAGACGATCTAAGTGGGTAAATAGTTCCCCTGGAATACCTCCAAGAGGAGTATATTGAGGAGGAGTTCCAGCATATTTTATAACTCCGCCAATTTTATTGTTTAAGTGAGCCGAAACAATTTTAGAACTTGCTTCAACCAAGAGTTTTGGAATACTGACCAAGTGCATTGAAACTTGTATAGTTCTCAGGATTTTATTCATTTCTAATTGAATACCTTGTAATTCTTCGGCTAAACCTCTTCCCCAAAATCCAACAGGTTTTAATCCCCATCGAAAGAATACAAAAGGGAAATAATCTTTTTCGTATTTTTCATCTAGGAGGGTAGCATTAGAGATACAAATTGTATGTTTTCCATCCTTTGCGTCTTCACCACTTGGTAAGTGCCACGACTCTATAACTCTTACTAAATCGGCTCCATCCCCATAAGGAGGAGTAGCAAATTTGTTATAAGTGTCACTAGCTTGATCAATCAAAGCTGCATAATCTGGAAACATCTGTTTCAAGACTTCTTTGTTCATCATCTTTTCTTGATGCAATTGTCTAGGTTTAGAATAGAAAGCTTCATTATCGTCTATTTTAATTTCATTAATAAAAACTCTTTCAGTTTTAATTTGTCCATTTTCTTCAAATATTTTTATACAACCTGTGCCAAAGATACAACTATCTAAAAAAGCAAAAGCAGCTTTGTCATAAAACTCAGTGTAGCTAAAAATACCTTCTACAAATTTAGTTAATTTTTTCGCCTTAGATTGAAGACTAAAATCACCCCCTGAAGTCAAAAAGGTTGCTCTAGGTTTATTCTTTGTAATCTTTGAAACTACAGTGTCTATCATGTTTTGAATAACATTAAGAGTTACTCGGTTTGATGTTGCACTTGTTTCTACTCTAGCATAGTTATAAGCGTCTAAACCGTACATTTGGTAGTTACCATAAAGTCTAGCATAGACTAAGTTTAAAGCAGTTGTGTAGTCTTGTTTATCATTCAAAGCTTTTAGGTAGGCGAACACATCAGAGAATAAATTAGTCCGAGAAGCTTCCCACCATCGTTGATTATAATCCATGTTTTATACCTTATGTAGAAGACCAGAACATTAATTCTTCATCTTCTTCTTGTTGTTGTTTTTCTTCAGAAAAGGGATTTTCTCCCGATTTTAGCTTTGAAACTAAATCTTCACCACTATCTATAAAACTAAGCTCTGATAGTTCAAACTCTACGTTCCCACTCTTAAAGGATTTTACTTTATGCTCTTTGCACCATTCAATAAAAAGCTTTACATCTTCTATATTTTCTAACATAGAGCTTCTCCTATTGTAAATTTATTATAAATATTCTTCCATTTCATCCATATCCTCTTGTAACTGTTTATCTAACTCATACGCATAAGGGTCTTCTTTCTTTCTTTCACACTCTTCGGCTAATTTGCGCTCCAGTTCGTCCATAGCTTCATCCGTACCAGGCTTTATGGCAGGAGCTGGTTTTTCAGATAAGTAATGTCTACACTCACGCCACGCATATAAAACTGCATCACAGATGTCAGAGTGGTAACTATCTGAAATCTTTGGACGTTCGGGATTACGAATCCTAGAGTCCTTATCCCATTGTACTAGCATACAATCTTCCTCAAATAAAGAGTTTTTAAATGCCTTAAATTTCTCAGTCCTAAGATCATCATTCAATAACTCAATAAACTCAACCTTTCGGGTCTTTTCAGCAGCCTCGATATTAAGACCATGTCGCATTCGCAACTCTTCTTGAATCTTCTTTCCCAAGGCTCCTGCATCCATGACCATTCGAATTGGGTTGTATTCTTCCTTGTACTCCTTTATAACTGCTACTAATTGGCTAATATTTTGCTTATTTTTTACATGTTCATCAACTAAATAAACTTTCTTGTAATGCGTATTATAGCCTATAACCGCAATCGCATCCGAGTCATTATAACCAATATCAATTCCAATAATATAATGCCACTCGCCGCTAGTAGGCAGGGAATTATAAAGATTACGAGCTTTACTAAATTTAAATACCAACGCATCTTTATCTTCCACCCACTTTCCAAATGTTTCCCTAATATAGGAGGGGTCTGATTCGTCAATCCCACGTATTATCCTTTCTTCAGTTAAAATTTCTTCCAGGTCCAGCTTAGGAGGAGAGTGCATATAAGGATTATCAAAAGCTGTCCAATGATGACTCCTCCAATTTTTAGATTGTGAGTACTCGAAAAACACTCCTGCTTTAACTGGTCCTGGTGTTCCTGTAAGATATAGTTGTCCACGTTTATCCCTTAATGCTGGTATGATGATGTCGTTTATAAGTTCCTTTAAGTAGGAACGAAACGACTGGCACTCGTCAATATAACATTTCTTTAACTTCCATCCCCTGAATTTTTCAATTTCAGTACGGTCTTTAGCTCCTGCAATGTAAATTTTAGACTTGTTTGGAAACGTTATTGTTAGCCTGACATTGTCTGTTTTACAGTCTAATTCATATTCTTCAATAATTTTAACTAAATCTGACCATATGATAGCTCTAGCTTGTTGTTGAGTTATTGTTATATAGAGGAGGTTATTCTCTCCTTCTTCTAAAGCAGCATCAATCATATCGGCTGCAATTCCTACAGTTTTACCTGCTCTACGTGAGCATACAGCCGTTCTAAATCTTGTACCGACTCCCCGAAAAAATTCAACTTGTCTAGCAAAACAAAATTTATCAAAAATAAACTTAGGTTTAGTAAGTTTTTCTTGACGTTTTTGTATTTCAGCTCTTAGGGCTTCCTTGCTTACGCTTTGCAAACTCTGTTTCGACATCTTTAGTTGTCCAATGTTTTCTATGCTCTACATTAGCCTGATCCGATTTCATACGCATAGACTTATCATACCTCTTACCACTTTTCATAAGAGCATCCCAGTGAGAATTAAAGGCTACTGATCTTCGTTCACCTTTGCCCTGGAAGGGGTAGACAGTGTGTAATAAGTTTGATGGAAAAACATAAAGCATCCCTGGTTCAGGTTTTACACTAAAGGTTCCCACCTCTAATCCGTTTTGGTCTGGAGTCTTGTAGACCCATTCTATCATTCCATCTCGTTGATGTTTGTATTCTGGAAGTTTTCCATTTTTAGTTCTTTCGTCAAACTCTGGAACCTTCAAGTACATAACCGTGGAAACGTCACAATACGTATGGAAGTGAATAGGATTATATTCGTTTTCGTACTGACTAACAACCCACATATGATCTACGTGAGCTTGTATCTGTTCCACTTCATGTCCAGATGATTGCATGTAGCCGTTGATGTAAGTACCTATACAGCTTCTAAATATTTCATAAAGATCGTATTTTTTTAGATCAGAGTTTTTAACCAAAGGTTCTTCGTTTACATTACCTACTAGGTTTTTTCCCCAGTCTACTCTTTCTTTATCCTCTAAAACTTCATCTGTAAGTTTAATCATTTTTTCTAAAACTTCATCAGACATTTTAAAAGCCCCAATAGGAGGTCCAAATGGTTTGGAGAAAGTCATCTTACTTTTTTCTAAAGATTTTAAAACAAAATCTGAAGGGATAATTTCTTCTGACCCATCTTCATGTTTTTTGTACTGGGTGTGTTCTACCTTAGCTTCTTTTCTAGCTTTTTTTGCATTTTTGGCACTCATTGGAGTCTCCTGTTTTGGGGTTATCTTTTGTACGCATTTATTTTTAACTTTTCTTCTAAAACTTTAGCTTCGTCTTTTTTTCTCATGTCCGATCTTAAATAAATACAAGAGATGTTTGTCAAAGGAATGATAATGTGGTCAATCTTAGACTTTATAGAAAGTGCCGATAGTTCCGAGATGATTTCAATTTCAACTCCAGGTGTGTTATTAATTTCTCTTGTAGAAAAAAACGTAAACTGCTTTCTTTCAAATTGTACTGATTGATAGACTCGAACACTATCAATGTCAATGTCATGTTTTTTATTTTTCACTAGTAGTTCCTCCAAAAGGGTATAAATTTATATTTTACTTCTCTTTTAATTAAAGAGAATGATTTTATTTCATCTATGATGTTTGCTTTTAAAGCATCTTTGGCTCCCCACCATTTATCGTCTTTGTAAATTTCAAAGAACTTTTTAGGGTCTATGCCCATTCTTTTTGAGATTTCATCCAATACTAGATTATCAAAAAAGTCAAGAGATTTGAAAAGTTTTTTGTTTCTTTCTGTTCTTTCGGGTCTACCCCACCCTATCTGTACCAAATGGTGCATGTAGGTTGAATTGGAGCTTCCTATTCTATGGTCACAATATTGTAAAATTATAAATCCCATAGAGTATGCGTTTCTAACATAGCAATTAAACTTATAACCTTTATCTTTGAGGGATTTCATTTCCTCTATAAATTCTAATCCTAGGTGAACCGAGCCACCGCCTGAGTTAATAGCCACATCTATAACTTTGTCTTTTCTGTTAGAAATTTCAGCTCTTTTAAATTTCTTTAAAACTTCCTCTGCATTAAGATAATTAACAGCTCCAATCTCTACGTCGAAAGCACTTACAAGCTTTTCTTCTTTTTTGATTGATAAACTCCCTCCTAATACGAGGGATGCAATAAACACCAGTGATAAAAATTTTTTCATTCTTCGTCCTCTTCGTGTGCGACAAGTTTTGTGTCGTCGCCGTATGTTTCTAATAAAGCCATTATTGACTCTAGCTTATCTTTTGTATTAAGTCTCAGTTGTCTTATATCCCATCTGAAATGTCCAGAGTCAATAAGTTTTAATCCATTTCGTTCCCGATGGGAGTTTTTTTTAGCTATCCGATCAACCTTATCAAAAACCTCATCTATTAATTCTACACTAATCTGCATCATATTCAAAGCTACTTCATGGCTTTTGTTTTTAGAAGATTTCATCTACAACTCCTAAGTCTAAACATTCTTGGGGAGTTAAGTAAAAATTCTTCTTATAAGTTTTATCGTACCAAAACTCTGCATCCTTATCACTTAACTCTGCCATCCATTTACACCATTGTCTTTCTTGTTTTTCCACTTGATCCACTTCCTCTTTTGTTTCCGCATGAGAGCCTCCTACATAGTAACTCATTTGATGTGTCATGAAAACACAATATTTAGAAATTCTACGTTTACGACCTGCAGCAAGCAGGAGGGTAGCCGCACTCATGATATGTCCGTAGGCTTCTGTTACTATTCTACAATTAGAAGCCTTTAATCTTCCTATCATAGCCAGGGCATCATAGACTGAACCACCTGGAGAGTTAATCCTTATAGTTATAGTTTTCTTACTATCTCGTTCTAATTCACTGAGAGCAGCGTCTATGAAGGCAAAACTTTGTTCGTTTATTTCCTCATTAATCTGAACCACCCTATCAATGAAATTAACACCTTGCTCAAATAAATACTCAAGTCTTAATTTTTCTTTATCTATGTCTTTAGACTTCGCCATCACTAACCTCTTTAAAATCAAACATTAAGTATGGGTGATAAACCAAGTTGTATTTAGCAGCTAGTTTGTCAGCCATGCGAGTATGGTGAGTATAAACGGCTGCACTTGAACTGTCATGACCCAGTGCGTCTAAAAGAGTTTTCCCAATCCCCAAATTTCTGAAGGTATGCTTTACATAGATAAAGTGTAAAACCAGGACATCGTCTATCTCCCCTGCTACACTGTAGCCGTAGAGCTGAGAAGAATCTTGAGGGTCACAGGCTATAAGCACTTTGCTGTTTTTGACTATACGCTCTAAAACCTTATGGTGGTCTTGGAAATAAATAGTGTTTGTAATCTTTTCCCCAAAATGAGAAAACCTGTAAGACTTAAGCCAACTATTAAATATGAATGGGATATCATCCTCCACCATAGGGCGGAGTCTGCACTTACTCTTCTCCATTGGAGTCTTCTTCTATTTTGAGAAATAATGGGTGGTTAGCCACTAGCCCTTTGAGTTTAAGTTCCAGGTCTTCAATCTGATCTTCTATTTGTTTTTTCTGAATAAAGGCGTGACCCAGTAGGGCGTAAAGCTCGTTGGCTTTTTGGTGGTAGATTTCATTTGCTTTCATAGTTGCTCCTTTTGCATACTAGTTGTATCTTTATTATTATTCTTATTGGCTTCTAAGACTCGTTTGGCTAGGTGCAGCAATTCTGTATCCGAGAGGGTGGACAAATCCTGAGTAGCCGCCATTTCTCGTTCTTCACGTTGTATCTTAACTAGGGACTCCAAGTACCCCTGCACTATTCGGGCTTCCTTAGGATCAAGGGTCACCCCCCTTACGGCTTTGGACCTGTAGTGGGCAAGCTCTGCACCTATGATTGCCTTAGCATCATGAAGCAATAACTCGGTAGCAGGAATGATTGAACTGTTGTCCAAGGAGATTTGACGTTTCTTCGGAGGCAATATAATTCGTTTAGGTTTTTCTTCACTCATAGTTTTTCCTTCATCGGGGGTTTTTAATTCTCTCTCTCTTGCCCAGCAGGGCTTTTAGTAAACCGTTTTTTTTGACCCCCCCCCTATTGTCAGGATATCTTCATACTGTCAAGAAATCTTAACAATTGCTACATAGATTGCCAAGAAATCTTAACACTCTCCAAGCAATTGGTTCGGGAATAAATTAGTATCAATAATTTCAGGTACTTAAGTTTGGTATGAACATAGAAAACACTGTAAGGTTTTCCTTTTCTGCCTTTTTTGTTTAGGGGATATTTAAAATTCTCTCGTAAGTAGTTGGATATTTGTTGAATTGTTTGACCGTTTCCATGTAATTCTAATATCTTACGGTCAATTTTAGGTAAAAAAGAACAATTATAGCTTAAATAACAGGCTATATCGTAGTAGTGATAGGTAAAAATATTTAATTTATGCCTCAATACGCTTAATGGTTTTTGTAATATTCCACCATACTCATTAAAACAGTCTTGACGCCTTTTGCCGGATCGTTCTATATCATTAAAGCCCGACTCGTCTAAACGCTTATACCAATCGTTTTGTAGCTTTTTAAAGGCACGTTTTGTTGTTTGCTTTTCGTCACTCATATGAATTGTTTATCTATTATAATGTAATCGGTCAACAACTTGAGAATGAATTATTTTCAATAACCTTATTTTAAGACTTGCAATAATAAGGTTTTTCTGTTAATATGGTTATAACACTTTAACAGAGGGTATAAAATGAGAAAAGTTAAAACACCGTTTGCCATCATTAGCGCCGAGCGTTTTACGCTTACTAATGGTGAAAATCAAAAAAGACATCAAGAATTATTGAATCAACTTAAAAGAGATGGATTTAAAACAAAAGTTGTTGAGGGCGTCTATCATGGTCAAACTGAAAAATCTATCTTAGTACTACTTGACTCTAAATTTTTAGCGGTTGACCTTGGTTACTTAAAGAACTATGGCATGATTTTTGATCAAGAATCATTTTTATTTGTTGATTCTGATAGAAAAGCTGAATTACATTTTCCTGCTACAAATAAGGCTGAAAAGTTAGGGAATTTTGTGGCAGTAACTAAGGGAATAGCGGTCCAATGTAATAACTAC
>Ga0208299_1001606_pt1 | contig 16505 bp, 27 predicted proteins | sample 15_taG_FD_184089 | JGI IMG/M metagenome (GOLD analysis project Ga0208299, IMG submission 184089) | Marine viral communities from the Subarctic Pacific Ocean - 15_ETSP_OMZ_AT15312 metaG (SPAdes) (version 2) | ecosystem: Environmental > Aquatic > Marine > Oceanic | place: Pacific Ocean | collected...
AATATATATATATTATATATAGATATAATAATACAATAAGTAACTAATAAAGGATAAAATACTCCTTAAGCAAAAATTTTGTCCAAGGGATAAATCAACTCTATTAATAACTAGCAATGGTTTGATATTTAAATATTCGGGTAAACCGGGTGACATGCATTGGCATACAGACATATTTGCATACAAAACATAAAAAGCATCAAAGCATATAAATTGCTTGACACAATATTGCCAAATATGGTAAATTGGCTCATATCGCATTCAAACAATAACCCATAACCAAAGCATTAAACACACACTGACAGGCTCAAATATGGCCCACAATCAACAATAATCAATTGATTGAGCGATTAACCACAACCCAATATTTAATTCAACCACAGGATAAATTATGTCTGATGAGATAAACAATCTAGCAGATGAGATAAAATCAATTGAATATCAAATGAAAAAAATCTACTTGCCGATGAAAAAGCTAGAAAGCGAATTTAAAAAGATTCAAAATCAATGGTCAACTTTAGCTAATCAAAAAAGAAAGCTAGAAATTCAACTTTGGGAAAAGAGTGGAAAAGTTAAGAAGAAAAGGTTAAAAGTTAAGAAGAAAAAGCCAACTTCAATTGACCAACCAAAAAACAAACCATTTGATCCAAAAGCTAGTTTTAAAACTGAATCAAAAAGTGATATATTAAATATGATTAAACTTTTAGAGGCTAAATTAAGGGAGGGATAAGATGAAAGATAATGATCATCAAATCTACTATGAAGCGGTTGAATTAACTACCAAATCATGGCAAGACATGAAAGATTTTTATGAGAAACTAGCTATTAAAGAACAAAAAGAATTACATCAAAGAACTAGCTTAATAATTAATGCTGATGAGATAAAACTAAATTCAAATATTTAACTAAACTCAAATATTTAACTAAAAGGAGATTAATCTATGAAAAGAATTGAACTAATTGCCCTAACATTTGTCTTAATCATGGCAGCAATAACTTTCATCACTAGCTTTTATGCCTATCAGACCAAAACTCAAATAGTTCCAAATTTCTGCGATCCAGCTTCAACCAGCTTCCATTTCCAAATTGAAAACATGGACTTTTACCAAAGCGCAACTACACCTTTTATGCTAATCGAGAGGTAATAAACTATGTCTGATTTAAAACGAGTTCTAATTGAAGTTCAAGGTTATTCCATTGATGATGCAACTAATCTAATCGCCGATGCTAAGTGGGATCTAAATGATCGAATTGATAACAACGAATACATTGATGATGCCAAGTTTATGGCTGAGTGGTTTAACCTTGAACCAGATCTATTTATTGAGTTGTTGCCAATTTAATCTCTTAAACAAAATTTTTGCTTAAGGAGTAAATCATGCCAGTAGGCAAACCAATCTCTGATGAGATAAAACTAAAGATATTAAAACTATTTAAAACTGAAAAACTATCACATAAAACATTAGCTAATAGATTCCACCTTCATCGGGATACAGTTAATAAGATATTAGTTCAGTTTAGAAAAGAAGGTAAACTTTAAACTAAAGGAGAAAAACAATGCCAAAGATAGCCCAAATAACTAACCAAAATAACACTACAACAATTGATCTACCTGATCACTCGGAAGTTTTAAACGACGGCGATAAACTAATTATCCACTCCGACCATATTCAGATCATTAGAAATCTAGCTAATCACCTAACTATCAGTGGGATTAAAAGTGAAGTTTTAAACCATCTTGAAGATTTTACCACTTATCCAGATAAACCAAATAAAGTTACGCCAGATTGGAATCTAGTTGACAAAGACCAAATCAAATTTAAAATACCATCAGTAGATCAGAAATTGACCGGAAGATTGCTACGAATTAACAACTATTGGTGGACAATAACTGATGTTAATGGGAGCAACTTAGTTCCCTCATTTAAAACTAATTTTCCTTGCTCTCAGCTAACAAATACTATCTTAACTGATAATAATATTAAAGTAATTGAATTAATTAAGGAGGAGAAAGATGGATCTATCTAAAGAATTAGAATACTGGAGAGCAGAAAGACCAGATGAATGGAAAATGGAAGAGTTTATCAAGAATGCGAAAGCCATTGAGCAGGAAAACGCAAAGCTCAAAACCCAGCTAGAAAACTCAAGCATCTGCGAGATATGTGAAAACAAGGCCATAGCTCAACTATTAAACACAAGGCTAGGGCTAGAGAAGACGGAGAAGCTTATAAGGTCTGGAATATTCAGCCTTATTTATAATCCAAAATCTCATCATGAAGAGGAATCATTTTCTTTGATAAATGCCCTTAAGATAGAAGCGTCTGCTCCCACCCTTGCAGACCTCATAGATAAAGTAGCACTAAAGGAGGATAAACCAAATGACCAACTATGATGCATGGAAAACTAAAGTTTCTAATGATCCAAAAGAACTATCAATCAAACTAAGCTGCGATTGTGGCCAATGGGAAGGGACGCTTGAAGATGTAATTAAAAAGTCGCCTAATTTTCCGGCCTATTGCCCTATCTGCCATACTGAAGTTTGGCCCGGGCTTAAAATCTATAACCAAAATCGGCTAGCCCTAGCTAGCGAATTGAAATCGGAGGATTAAAACTTTGCACTTAAAAAACGACACAATTTCTCAAGTTCGCTTGCCTTCTCGAGTTCTTGCCAGTGGATTAAAGTATCTCCACTCTCAAAAGGTATTTCCCTCAACCTCTAGCAAACTAATCTCTATCGTTTTTACTGAACTAGCTAAGAAATTTGAAGAACTTGACCCTAGCTGCTCTTTTGATTCAACTCTCAGTGCAAGGGAATTTTTAAACAACTATCTTAGCTCAAATCTAAATCCGAGCGGTCGAGCTGGTGCAGCTATTTTATCTAATATTCAATTAGAAGAAACTGCCAAAGAAGAATTACCTTCTACAGATGAAATCAAAGCTCAAATAGCTCAAGCTATGAAGGAGATGAAATAATGAAACATAAAGATGAAAATGCTTAAATAATCTCTTAACCAAAAATTTTGCTTAAGCAATTAGCTTTGCTAATTCTTTAAAATAAATTGCTCAACTCGACACTTTTTTATTGACATTATTAACCCATTTCTGTATTATTGATTTTCACGCTGTAACGATTCATTGATTATTTGCTTTTCTCGTTTCTGTGGTTACCCCAGCTTGAGTGCTAAATTAACCCTATTACTTGTTAAGCAAATTATCAGAGCAGAGGGCACTTGGAAGGAGCAAATTAACTTTAAACATTTAACTAAAAGGAAATTATCATGAAAGAACTACTCGTAACATCAAAGGTAAGCGCAAAGGCAGCAACTGAGACAACCGAAGCAGTAGCGGCAATGACAGCAACTGTACCTGTAATGGTTCCTGAGACAATCAAAGAGTGTCTTGAGGTTTACGGCGAAGAGGCTTGCCAATCAAACCTTGTTGCTCAGGTAAAAATTGCAATTCAGTCTAGCATCAGAAGGGGTCTTGTTGCCGGTAAAGACGTCGAAACTATGACTAAAGAGCTTTCTACTTGGAAACTTGGTGTATCTCAGCGCAAGGCAGCTGATCCAATGTCTAAGGTGTTAAAGGCTACTGAAAACATGGACGCTGCTCAGCTCGCAGCTATGATCAAATCCCTTAAGGAGCAGATGAAGGGCTAATCTTTAGTCTTACCTTCGACGCCTCTATGGATACTATCCCGATATACTGCGGTCAATTTCCTAATGCGTAATTTCGAAGGTCTTTGAGGCATCCAAATTAATTCTCTTGGCTCTGCCTCAATTATTTTACTTGTTCAAGTGTCAAATTTAATTAAATGTTGTCTTCTCTGCAAGTAGGTAGAACAGCAACTACCTAAAAATAAACCGCTGCGTTTGAATTAACATTAGCAAGTTAAGCTATTTGATTTGTTACTAGTTGATTCCGGAAGAGCCCCACTTTTCCAAGTAACTTGCAGAGAAGCAATAAAATAACTATCAACAAAGTAAATTAATCCAAAGGAAATTAACTATGCCAAAACTAAACCAAAATAACTCTTATGTAATAACTATTGACAACGAAGTCAAAGCAATAGTACGCGGGTCTAAAGAATACGCTAAAACTGTTCTTGAAGTACTAGCCATGAAAGAGTGGAAAAAATACAAAGCGCAAGAATTACCTTACACTTATTACTACAAAGTATATCGCAAGCATTATAAATGGAAAGTTTTCTCAGCTAAGACATTTTCTGAACTGGAGGGCTAAAGTTATGACACCAAGTGATATAGAAGTATTACTCCACTGCCACACTTCACCTTCTATGCATCCAAGACATTCAGCTCCTGCTGTTATTCAAGGTCTTATGTTCTTAAATAATAGTGGGCTAATAAAGAAAGTTGAGGGGCATGAATATTATACTACAACTCAAAAAGGCTCTGCATTTATTAAGATTCTTTGCAACACACCACTACCACTACCAAAGCAATGTTGGGTAGATCAGAACGGCAAAATAATAGAAGGAGTTTAACTATGTGGGATACTATTAAAAGAACAGGCTGTCAACTTTGCTATCCATTTGAAGAAAAGCGATTAAATAAGTGGAACTGCCAAGTCTTTATCCAGCCAAAGCTCGATGGGGTACGTTGCCGAGCTATGCGACTTAATGGCAAAATAACGCTTCTTAGCTCTACAGAACACATAATATTCTCTGTGCCTCATATCGAGGCTCAGCTAGAAAATGTAATCCCAATAGCTTCTAATCTCGAACTTGACGGAGAGCTATATATCCACGGCAAAACCTTTGAAGAGATTAATTCTATAGTTTCTCGAACTCAGAATCTTCACCCTGGTTATCAAACTATGGAATTCCATGTCTTCGATACTATTCATGAAGAATTAAATCAAACCGAAAGATTGCACCGTTTGCTTAATGTAGATTTCTCCTGTGCTCCAAATCTCTTCAAAGTTGGACTGCAACTTGCCGAGAATTATGAAGAATGCATAAAAGCACTTGAAATCTATATGGATCTTGGGTATGAAGGAATGGTAGTTCGTCACCCAGAAGCCAAGTATCTTCGTCGCCGATCAACCTTTATTATGAAATTCAAGCCAAAACAATTCGATTCATATCTTATTATTGATTATATCGAAGAGCACGATGTCAATGGCTTGCCTAACGGCAGGATGGGAAGATTAGTTCTAACCGATGATGAAGGTAATGAATTTTCCGTCTACTCTGGTATGACTGATGAGATAAGAACAAAGCTATGGGAAACTAAAGAATATCTCCCCGGAAAGTTCTGTCACATCGGCTATCAACACTTAACCGCTAAAACTAAAGTGCCCAGATCGGCTTACTTTATCGAGGTGAAAGATTATGCATAGAGAATACTTAGGACTGTCTCCAAGAATAGCTAGTAAATTTAGAGTTTGGAAAAAGACTTCAGCAGCTCTTTTAAAGCTAAATACCCTTATGCTTGAAATGGACAAGCTTGAAATTGATACTGATGATAACACAAACTATTGTGATGCTTGGCCAGATTGTAATCAGATATACATCACAATAACTGGTGAACATGATAAGCTAGAAGAAGTTTTATCTAAAATCAGATCAAGATTTAATTGCACTTTTAAATCTAAAATTTGTGGTAGCTCAGTTGAATATTACGCTAAGAATGTCCTAGGCTCCATAATCCATATTAGCCACTACCCAACTGACTGCCCAACTAAAGAAGTCCACGTCCCAGCTACTACCAAATTAGTAGTTGATTGTGGGGCTAATCTTTGAAATGGCTAATTGAGTTAGCATTTGAATTATTCTTTGTTTTATTAATTGCAACCGGAGTATTAGTAATAATAATATCATTTCTAAAAGGAGCTACTCTTTGATAACATGTGCTAAGTGTAAAAAACGAATGAAGCGAACTACTGCTGGAAGGCGAATCGGCTTAGTTGAGGGAAAGTCAATCTACATCTCAGACATCCATAAGTGTTTAATTTGTGAAGCTGAAATACTAGTTTCCCAATACGCAGGAAGAGCTGAGATTCACTTAAACCAAGATGAAGAAAGCCTTCAAATGTATGATAAAATTATAACTATGGAGAAAAAATAAACCATGGCAGTCATGCAAATAACTATTTCCGATAACCCACCTGGTGCTGATGTTAAGTGTGAAGTAATCGACAACTCAGGTTTAGTTGAGGGAGGGTTAGCAACTACTGCATACGAACTGGCTCAGCAAATAATGAAATTAATTCGAGAAGGTTCTGAAGAATTAGAAATAGAGAATGCTGAATTAACTACTATTCATTAACCAAATACTCCTTAAACAAAAATTTTGCTTAAGGGATAATTTAACGGGAGAAATAACTTGCACACATACTTAAACAAAAACTACCCTATCCCAACGTTCAAAGCTTGGGACGTAACCGACTCTTCTAAAATGAGCGACTACGACACTTGCCCACGAATGTACTTCTTCAACCACGTTCTCGGCTGGAGATCTGACACGCCTAACAACCACCTTGAATTTGGCGAAGCATGGCACCAAGCTATTGAATACTTAATGCTAACCAACTACTCACCTGATTCCATCGGAGAGGCATATGAAAAAGCTCGTAACTATTATCGAAAATCTTTTGCAAAACACACAGATGAACTTTACAAAGGTAAAACACCTGACGGTATTCTTAATGCCCTCATCAAGTATGCTGAACTATACAGACATGATCATAGTGAATATGAAGTACTCTTCACTGAGATTGCTGGAACTGTCCCAGTAAATGATGAAAGAGTAATGCACTTCCGAATGGATTCGATTAGGCGAAATAAGATCACTGGCCAATACGATTCTCTTGACCATAAAACAACCGGAACTATTAGCCGAGTATGGGAAGATCAATTCCAACTAAGTGTCCAGAACGGCACCTACACCCACGCTCTTTATTGTCTTTATCCGATGGATCAAGTTGATGGAGTAACATTCAACGGCACAGCATTTAAGAAAACTAAAGCTCGCGGTTATGAAGCCGACTTTAAAAGAGTTCCTGCCTGGAAAAGTCCGCGCCAGATGCAGAACTGGCTTTGGAATACCCTCGAAACTATCGACAAGCTCGATCATGACTTTGAACGCTTGGCCAATTCTAGTGATTCGCAAGAAGTGCTTGGCTGCTTCCAACAAAACACAGGCAATTGTACTAAGTATTTCGGCTGTCCTTACCACGATTTCTGTTGTGCTTGGGGTAACCCTCTTCAACACGCCGACTCTCCTCCGCTCGGTTTTCGTCAAGAATTCTGGGACCCAAGTGAAAGAGAAGCAACACATGTGATGGATCTTAAATTTAATGGAGGGAAAGATGATGAAAAAGAAACAACTATCTAAAGCCCAACTATGGGCAAGACAAAGAAATAGTGCAAAGTTTAGGATTTGTGGTCTATTGGCTAATATCGAAAAGATGATATATGATAATGCCATACTGACAGGTAGTGAATGCTTTGCACTAGCTAAATCTGCCGAATGCCTAAGCACCGTAAAAGATAGCTGGAAAAGTTCTAATGAACAATCTAAACTATTATTTCTTGGAGGCAAATCAAGTTGACCAAAGGAACCCCTAGTCGCCACAAAAAGACTATCCCAATTCAAATTCGCTCTTGCCATTTCTGCAAGCCGGAAAAATGGTACGTTGAAAATGAATCTGTAGCCCTTTACTACTGTATAAACTGTAACAACTTTATAAATGTAACCATTAGAAAAAGAAAGTCTTGGCCGGAGGAAGGATAACATGGGAAATATACTAGATAAGCTATTACCATCACATGATCAATACATGAATGGATTAGATAATGATCAGCAAAAATTGCGTGTAGAAGAAGCACGCTCTAATGGCTTCATTATATATGAAGCAAAGCCTAATGAATTTATTCTTGATCTTGATTCAGAAGAAGCATTCCAACTATTTAGAACTAATGTTACAGCATTATCTAAAGATCTGGATAAAGAGATAACTTATAATATCTATCCATCTAAATCAGGTCTGCCTCATCGACATGTGATAGGAGTAATTGAAGGATATCGTTATATATCACAAGATCTAAAGCTCGCAATTCAACTACTACTCGGCTCTGATCCAATCAAAGAAATGCTTTCAATTGTACGTTGCTTAGAGTGCCATGATAACATCTCACTTTTATTTATGAAAGGTGCAAGCACAGAGCAAGCAATACCTAATAATCCATCTATAATTAATGAAATCCCATTCTAACTAAAGGAGTAACTAATGCCAAACCTTGACATCAAAGCAGAAGTTGGAGCAATCCAAAACAAGTACAAAACCGACCCTAAACAATCATCTTTCAACGCTCTAGTCCTAGGCGAAAGTGGGCACGGCAAAACCTATCTTGCCCGAACCTGTCGATTCCCAATTCACATCGACTCCTTCGATCCCGGCGGATCTAAAGGTCTTCAAAAGTGGATTGATGAAGGTAAAGTAGTTGTCGATTCTCGTTGGGAGAGTGAAGACCCTCTAAAGCCTACCCAATACGCTCTTTGGAAAGCAGAGTTCAAGCGAAGAGTTGAGGGCAATTACTTCGATCACTTTGGCACCTACATGTTAGATAGCTCTACTACTTGGTCTGAAGCAATCATGAATGATATTCTAAAACGAGCCGGTATCGCCGGTCAAGCTCCGCGCTTCACCCACGACTACACGCCACAGAAAATAGAGATTCGCAACATGCTAAGAGTTGCTCTTGATCTACCTTGTGACTTCATCCTAACCGGCCATTTGAAAATCATTGAAGATCCTGGCTCCGGTAGATGTTTTCGCTTCAACACTACTGGCGCAGGAATGACTACTATTCCTCTTCTCTTTGATGAGCAATACACCTTGCTAACTAAAGCTAGTTCTCAAGGAGTTAAGTATCAACTATTAACCCAACCAACTGGTATGTATCCTGCTCGAAGTCGCTTGGCTGGCAATGGTAAGCTTGATCTTTATGAAGAGCCTAACATTAAAAATATTCTAACTAAATGCAATATGAGCATTGAAGATAAGGAGTGTTTCTGATGAGTAGATGTAAAGGTGAATTTACTACAATTAATAGATGCCCTAAAATAATAAGTTGTACAGAATGCCCTGACTGGGACGGTCCAAATATACAAGAACCAAAAAGTTCTCCAGAGTCTCCAAATCCAACTAAGCCTGTTGATCCACTAGAACGAGCTAAAGAACTAGCAAATGATCATTGGGAATATGTTAAAGGGATATTAGAAGGTGATCATGCTAGTATTGGAAAGTTAGCACGTACAAATTACCACTATACTACTGCATTCATCCACGGATACAAACACGCACTAGAAGATATCAAATCTAAGGAGGTGATCGAACCCGAAGGAAATTAATGCGAAGCAAATTAAAAAATAACTAACGCCCATTAACACTAACCATTAACCTCTAAAAACAAAGGAAAATTATTATGTCTATTATGTCAATCAACTTCAGTGATGCACAGGAACCAAAGGTAGCTCCAGCAGGAGAAGAGTTCGAGATCAGAGTAGTTGAGGTAAAAACCGGCGATAACAAGCATGGCGATCCTTACTTCATTCCTGTCTTCGAGATTCCTTCTGATCCAAGTGTTAAGGAATTCTCTAAGTACTATTCTATCCCAACTGATGGCATGGATGCTAAGAAGTTGAACAATTCCATCCTTGGAATCAAGCGTCTTTGTGAAGCTCTCGGTGTGCCTCTAAGTGACGAGTTCAACACTGACTCCCTTATCGGAATGCAGGGTTGGGCTATACTTGGAATAGAAGAAGATGCCGAGTACGGTGATAAGAACTATATCAAGAAGTTCCTCTCAGCACGCTAATATCTAACCCGGCCCCGAACGCCTCTAAACTATGCGCACCATCGGGGCCAATTTAAAAGGAGGATAAATTGAGAATACTAATTCCAGGCTTCGACGGCTATATTGGCTGGCCACTAACAATAAATTTATTATCTCAAGGCCACGAAGTTGTGGGCTATGATGATCTTTCTCGTAGAAAAAATGTATATGAAATGGGCTCAGACTCACTTACTGATATTGATGATATTAATAATAGGATAAGTTATCTTAAATTTATCGGTAACTTTAAGTTATTATCTTGCGCCGATATCTCTTTTAACGAGCCTTTCGATGCTGTAATATATCTTGCTCAACAGCCTAGCGCAGCTTGGTCTATGAGAAGTATGATTGATGCTACTATGACTCAATATAAGAATATTATCGATCATCTAGAATTAATACACAAGATTAAAAAATATTGTCCTAACGCACATATAATAAAGCTTGGCTCGATGGGTGAATATGGAACTCCTGATTGCCACATCCCAGAAGGTATTGTTCCTTCTAAATGTATTTCAGGTTATGATGAAACTTGCCAAATGCAGGGGCTACTTTTCCCGCGTACAGGCATAAGCTTTTATCACATATCTAAGATTTGTGATACATACAACCTAGAATTTGCCTGTAGAACTTGGGGCTTAACTGCAACTGATATAATGCAAGGCATTGTCTATGGTGTATCAACTCCTGATACAGAGCGTGATCCTGGCGATCCTAATCTTCTAACCCGTTTCGACTATGATGAATGCTTCGGCACTGTAATTAATCGCTTCGCAACTCAAGCAATAGCCAATGAACCTATAACTCTTTATGGAGCTGGAACTCAGGCTAAATCATTCTTACCTCTGCGCGACTCAATACAAGCTATTAATTTAATCTTAAATAATCCACCAGAAAAAGGAAGCTATCGCACAATCAATCAGCTTTCAACCGTACACCATTTAAGCCACTTAGCTAAGCTAATCAAAGACTTCGCTAATAGCGACTCAACTATAACCAATATCCCTAATCCTAGAACTGAAATCGAAGATGCGCCTTATCACACAACTAATAAAACACTAACGGATCTTGGCTATCAACCATCAGATCCCATGGTCGAGATCAATCGACTAATCAATGATATAAAACCTTTTGCTAGTAGAATAAAGAAAGAAGTTCTAACACCTAAAATCAAGTGGAAGAGTTAATAATTAACTATTTGGGGTAAGCAATTACCCCTTAAACAAAAATTTTGCTTAAGGAGTATTTCAAATGGGCGACCGACCTAGAATAACCTGTGATGTATCCCCCGAACTATATGCAAGATGGAAAGCTGTAGTTCCTTGGGGGCTTAATAAAGAAATCTTAATGCTAATCATTTCTGAGTTCACAACTACCATCGAGCAACACGGAACACCAGCTCTATCTGCCTTCATCACCGGCGCACTAAAGCTGAAAGATATCTCACCAACTACACGCGAAGCAAGTGGAGAAGAATAATGGCAACTATCCATGATCTCAAAGATGTAAAATCAATCTCTCAAATGACTGATGAAGAACTAGCCGAGCACCTTCGAACTATTCGCTTGGCTCGTCGAACTGCTACAACTAACAAAACTAAAAAGAAGAAAACTAAAACTGTTAAAATACCTTCTACTAATAACCTAACTGAAGAACAACTACAAGCACTAGTTGCTGCTCTGGAGGCTAAAGTATAATGGATTACCAGCTAAAAACTATCTCACTTGCCGATATCAACTTCGGCGAAAGGCGACGTGAAGATTATGGCGACATCGAAGAACTTGCCAACGACATCAAAGCTAAAGGAATCATCTCCCCACTCGCAGTTATGCAACAACCTGGAAAAGATGATGGAACTAATTACCTCCTCTTGGCCGGAGGTCGAAGATATCGAGCATCAACCCACGCGGGTTTGGATGAAGTACCGGCTAGGATATATCCAGAATCACTTACAACGCTTGAAGTCCGTTCTATCGAGCTAAGCGAAAATGTTAATCGAAAGGATTTCACTTGGCAAGAGAGAATAAATCTTGAAAAAGAAATCCACGACCTTCACATCAAAATGAAAGGAGAAAAAGTTGGCAAGTCCTCCACCTCACTTGGTCATACCATTAAAGATACGGCAGCAATTGTTGGAAGATCTGCAGAAAGCGTCAGACAAAACCTTAAACTTGCAGCCACTGTTGAGCAGTTCCCTGACCTTTTCGACAAGTGCAAGAACCAGAGCGAAGCCACTAAAGTTGCGGGTCAGTTGGAGGAAAAGATTATCTTGGAGGAGCTTGCTAGTCGCGCTAAAGCTAATCCCAAAGTCCAATCGAATAAGCTATCAAAGTTATATATCGTCGGAGATTGTATTGAAGGAATGAAGAAGATCCCCAAGGGCTCAATCAACCTTGTCGAAATCGATCCACCTTACTCTATTGATCTTGAAAAAGCCAAGATGGACTTCACATATTCAGGAGCTTATGCTGAGATCGCCGAGTCTAAATATGAAATATTCTGCCGTGAGTTATTGGATGCTTCTTACAAAGCGATGTCCGACCATTCTTGGCTAATATTTTGGTTCGGTCCTGAGCCTTGGTTTGAAGATATTTATTCTTGGATAATCGACGCTGGTTTTAATTGCAAGCGGATGTGTGGAATATGGACTAAGAGCCAAGCCCAAAGCATGAGACCAGAAACAAACCTAGCCAATAGCTATGAGATGTTCTTCTATGCCAGCAAAGGTAAGCCCATTCTCCAGAAGCAAGGTCGGCGAAACATCTTCGACACGCCTCCCGTACCAGCTAACAAAAAGGTTCATCCTACTGAACGCCCAATTGAGCTAATGAAAGAGATCTATTCTACTTTCACTCATTCAGGATCTAGAGTAGCTATTCCCTGCTTAGGTTCCGGCAATGGTATCTTAGCTGCCGACGAACTTGACATGGCACCAATCGGATTTGATGTGGTGGAGAAGAATAGAGACAATTTCCTTCTTAAATTAAAATGCTAAATTACCCCTTAAACAAAAATTTTGCTCAAGGAGCATTGAAATGAAAATAGATTATTCAAAGTATGGATTAAATCCTGCTCGGTTGGTCCCTCCTTACGGTCCACCGGCACCAAAGATAATGATCGTCGGAGACTACCCAGACATCAACGACATGCGAGTTGGTCGTCCCTTCATCGGCGGTCCTGGCCGACAACTTGATAATTGTTTGAAGATGTCCGGCATCCCACGAACTGATTGCTACTTAACTAATGTAATCAAAGACATGGACAAACCTTTAAACTACTACATCTCTATCCCTGCTAAGTTAACTACTGAAGCAAAGATATCTCCTGCAGGACAGAGCTACTTAGATCTTCTCGCTGATGAGATAAGAGAAATCAAACCTAACATAATTATTGGACTTGGTAATGTTGCTCTGTTTGCTCTAACTAGTCGTAGAGGAATAACTAATTGGAGAGGATCAATTCTTGAATCAACACTTGTTGAAGGTCAAAAGGTTATCTGCACCTTTCACCCTTCAACTATTGTTCCTCCTCAGTGTGTATTTCTAAACAAGCACTTGATTACATTGGATTTGAAGAACGCTTCTAAGCAAAGTCTGTATTCTCAAATCTTGCCACACAGCTATTCAATCAAGATCAAGCCAACTTTCCATGAATCAATGGAGGCACTTGAACAATGTATCTCAAGTGGGCATCTCGGCATTCCAATTGATGCTGATATTGAAGTAGTAAACAAACAACTAAGCTGTATCTCTTTTGCTTGGACTCCTAGCGATTGTATCTCAATACCTTTTTATTATGGTGGTGGAGACTACTTCACTATCCCACAAGAAATGGAGATCATGCGGAAGATCACTGAACTATATGAAGATCCACGTGTCCCTATTCGTGGCCAGAATCATATCTTTGATACCGCATTTCTAATGAGTCGTTATGGCATCAAGCCAAGAGGCCCGATCCATGATACTATGATAGCTCAGAAAACAATCTTGCCTGACTACAAAGCAGGGTTGGATTTTATCACCTCAACATACACAGACCTTCCATATTACAAAGCAGACGGTAAGCAATGGATGAAAGTTGGTGGTGCATTTGAAACCTTCTGGATGTACAATGGCCTTGACTCTATCGCCACAGCCAAAGCAGCTTCACCTCAAATGAAAGATCTAGAACTCCAGGGTAATCTTGAAGTCTATCAACGAGCTTGTGATCTAATCAAACCACTCCTTTACATGATGCAGCGTGGGTTAAGAGTAGATCTCGAAGGCATGAAAGAAGAGATAATCAACACTGATGCTAAGGTGATAACAACTAATAATGAATTACAAGAACTAGCCAGAGCTAAGGCTAATGATCCTAACTTTAGTTTAAACCACAACTCACCTAAACAATTGATTGAATATTTCTACACTATGCTGAAGAATAAACCTTACACCAAAGGAGGAAAGAAAACTACCGACGTTGATGCGATGAAAAGGTTGGCTCGAAAAGGAATTAAAGAAGCACGACTAATCCTTGACCTCCGATCTTTAACCAAAAGGAAAAGTGTTTATTTGGATGTGAACAAAGTTGACCCTGACGGTCGCTATCGTTCGCAGTACAACCCAGTAGGCGCAAAGACTGGAAGGTTAAGTTCTTCTGAAACTATCTTCGGCACCGGAGGCAATCAGCAAAACTGGCCTCATGATATGCTGAAGTTTCTAACAGCTGACCCTGGTTACTTACTATATTCCATGGACCTTTCCCAAGCAGAGAATAGAATCGTAGCTTACGTTGGCAAGATCCCACAAATGATTGAGTGCTTCGAAACTGGAACTGATGTTCATTCCCTTACTGCAGGGTTGATCTTCGGCAAACCTATTCACGAAGTATCTCGCGAGCCAGGATCTGTAACACTTGGAGATGGTCGAGCTAGTGAGAGAGACTGGGGCAAGAAAGCTAACCATGGATTCAACTATGGTTGGAGCTACAAAGCCTTTGCTCTTCGCTATGAGATACCCGAGAAAGAGGCAAAGTTCATCCACAACAAATACCACTCTGTCTACCCAGGTGTCCAGCAAAACTATCATAAAATGATTCAAGATCAACTATATAAAAATAGAATCATTACTAATCTAATGGGCAGGAAAAGATTAGTTCTTGGTGATATCGAAGGTCGTGGCCAGACTCAAGTATTTAGAGAACTTTATTCTCAGATTCCTCAGAGTTCTACAGCAGACAAAATAAACAAACATGGTATTAACTTTATCTATTACAACCAGCAGTGGTTTAGGCCACTTGAAATGTTAACTCAGATTCATGATTCTATTATCTTTCAAATCCCTCTCAGTATACCTTTCATCCAACACGCTGAGATGATAAGGCGAATTAAAGACTCGCTTGAGATTCCTTTTACCTTTCACGAAAGAGATTTCGTTGTTCCTGCTGATGTATCTATTGGTTTCTCGATGTCACACGACGAGCAACTTGAGATTAAAAGCGGAGAAATTTCTGATTCTAATTTAGATTTTGCCAAGCAAATTGAGGCAGTGTATGAAAAACTACGGAGTAATTAAATTATGGAAAGGCAAATTGAAGATTGGATTGACGGATATGTCGAATTCACCGATAGCTCAGAATCTCCTGAAAGTTTCCGCCGTTGGACCGCTATCTCTACCATTGCAGCAGCCTTACAACGAAAGTGCTACGTCGAATGGGGAACTATTACTTGGTATCCTAATATGTATATTGTACTTATCGGTCCTTCTGGTGCTCGTAAAGGCACTGCTATGGGACCTGCCTATGATATGCTGGAAGAGCTTAACATCCCTATGGCCGCTAATGCGACTACCCTTCAAGCACTTATCAGACGATTAAGAGATACTAATCACACAGAGGTAGATCAAGATAATGGAGCGATCCAAATGCACAGCTCGCTTACTATTTTCTCTAAGGAGTTTACAGTTTTCCTTGGCTACCATAACAACGAACTAATGGCGAGCCTTTGCGACTGGTACGATTGTGATCGTGTGTGGAAGTATGAAACTATCTCTCGAAAGACTGATGAGATAAGAGGAGTGTGGGTTAATCTAATTGGCGGAACAACTCCTGATTTGATTAAAACTTCTCTCCCAATGGACGCAATCGGAGGAGGTTTGACTAGTCGAATGGTGTGTGTTTATGAAGAAGGGAAAGAGAAGTTTGTTGTTCTGCCTCTCTTAACCGATAAGCAACGCCAACTTAGAGAACGGCTTTACTGTGATCTTGAAAAGATCTCAATGTTAAGTGGTCAGTTCAAATACTCTGAGTGTGCTATTAACAAGTGGACTGAGTGGTATACACATGTTTCAACTAGCCCGCCAGTCTTCACTGATAAGAGACTTGAAGGATATGTTGAACGACGACCAACACATATCCAAAAACTTGCTATGATCTGTAGTGCAAGTCGTGCCCACGGACCAGAGCTAACAATCACAGCTGATGACTTCAACCGAGCTATTAGCCTTTTAGAATATGTTGAAAGGAAAATGCCAAAGGTCTTTAGTGGAATTGGCAAGAGCGATATCTCAACTCTTATCCCTGAGGTCATGTCTTGGATAGCTATTCAAGATGGAGGCCGAGCAGATATAGCACAGCTAACCCAACACTTCTATCACGATGCTGATAA
>Ga0208299_1001607_pt1 | contig 16504 bp, 23 predicted proteins | sample 15_taG_FD_184089 | JGI IMG/M metagenome (GOLD analysis project Ga0208299, IMG submission 184089) | Marine viral communities from the Subarctic Pacific Ocean - 15_ETSP_OMZ_AT15312 metaG (SPAdes) (version 2) | ecosystem: Environmental > Aquatic > Marine > Oceanic | place: Pacific Ocean | collected...
AAAAAAAATAAATCACTTGAAAAAACTGAGGATTAAAAAAAATGAAATACGAAGTTTTGTCAATAGACCCGCATAACGTAAAGGAAATAAATTCTATTTTAGATTCATATAAAGATTCTGAAATAGATTATTTGTTTATTAAAAAATCAGATGTAGAAGTAGATGAACAAGCATACAAGTTGTATATTGATATTATGAAAAAATATGATTCTGCTTGTGTATTTTTTGGTTTTTCTTCAGACGCAAATGCACTTTTCAATGGTAAACCAAATCCTATGGCTAGATTCAAGATTGCTGATGGTTTTGTTATGATAACAAGAAATCCTGTTAGTGATTTTATTGGATTTGATTTGTCAAAAATTAAAGATCAAAGATTTGATGAGAATCTTGAACAAATTAACACCTCGTTCACTATCTTCTTAAACAAACTTCACAACGATAAATTAATCCCATTTTTTGGTTTTTTCTTTGAACCAGATGAGCCGTGGAATCTTATATCAACGCGTGAACAAGCACCAATGACACCTGAAGCATATAAAAGGTTGCTTGCTGAAATTGATGAGGAAAAGAAATACTTAGAAAAAAATAATATTGAATTAGCATTATCTACAAATTTAGATGAGGTAGTTAAATACATAATGGATAAGGAGAAAAACAATGCAATATAAACCAATAGGAAATAGAGTTTTAATAGAATTAGAAAAACTTGACAATAAAGTAGGCGATATCTATGTACCTGATAGAGTTTTAAAACCTTCTAACATAGGTTTGGTTGTTGAATTAGGTACTGGAAAATTTAATAAAAACGGTGATTTAATTCCTTGGGAAGTTAAAATCGGCGATAGAGTTGTTGTGGAACCAACAATGGATATGATAAATGTTCAATACGGTGAGAAAGATTGTTCAATTTTTAGACAAGATGAAATCATAGGAGTCGTAGAATGAAAGCTGTAGGAAACAAAGTAGTTTTAGAAAAATTAGAAAGAGATGAAGAACGAACTTATGGGGATATTATTATTCCCAGAAGAACTGACAATAATTCAAAAATGACAAAGGGATTAATCTTGTCAGTTGGACCACTTGCAGAGATACAAAACATTGTCGCTGGAGATATTGTTCTTTACGACACAATGAGTGTGTATGATAATACAAAAAATATCGTTGTCACAGATATTGAAAATATAATTTTAAAAGTTAAGGAGTAAAAAATGCAGTTTGTAAGAGTACGAGAAGTAATTCAACCAACAAGAGCAAATAAAACAGATGCAGGAATTGATTTTTTTGTGCCTGTCGATTTGTCACAAGCAGATGTTCTAAACAAGAACCCAAAACTTGTGACCACTAATTTACGATGGGACGCAAGTGGACAATATAAAAATAAAGTAACAAAGATTATATTAAAACCACAAGAACGAGTTTTGATCCCATCAGGAATTCATGTTAAATTACCAAAGGATCACGCTTTAATTGCTTTTAACAAATCAGGTATAGCACACAGTGCAGGGTTAGTTGTTGGCTCTCAAGTAGTTGATGAAGGATATGAAGGTGAATTACATATTTCATTAATCAATACAACAAAAGAAGTTTGTATTATTAGTGCAGGAGCAAAGATTGTACAATTTTTATGTTTGCCTGTTAATTATACAAAACCTGAAGAAATTAAAGAACCTATTTCAGAATTTTATACAGATTCTGAAAGTACTAGAAAAGGTGGCGGTTTTGGATCGACTAATAAATAAAAAAGATAGGATATTTCTTAAAATAGCAAAAAATGTATCAGAATTTAGTACATGTGTGTCATTTAAAGTTGGTAGCATTATTGTAAAAAATAATCGTATTATTTCAACTGGTTACAATGGCACACCTACTGGTTGTCATCACTGTTATGATATGTTTCCAGGATATTGTGGAAGTCCTGATGAAAGAGAACGTCATCATAAATGGTCTCAACAGTATGAAATACATTCTGAGATTAATAACATTCTAAATGCTGCTAAAATGGGCATAGCTATTAACGATTCTGTGATGTATTGTACGTTGCTGCCATGTAATGATTGCCTTAAAGCTATATGCAACGCCGGAATTAAAGCTGTTTATTTTTCTAATATATACGACAAAACTGTTTTGTCTTTAGGGGTGCTTGAAATGTTAAATCAACGTAAAGTGCAATTAATTAACGCAGGTGACGATGACATTATCAAAGGCTGAGAAGAAACAAGAAAAAATTGCGAAAGGTAAAAAACGTCTTAAAGGTAAAAAATTAGATGCATTAACTTGCCCGTTCTGTACACGAGATTTCTCAGGATATTTTTATTTAACAGAACATTATTGCGAAATTTTAGAAACTCAATATAAATTTTATCGTAGATAATGTATTATATATAAAAGGAGAAATAAATGTACAGAAATATTTATTATAAAATTGACGAAAATTGGCAAGGACAAATTTGGGAATCGACATGGGACAACGCAGGGCATCCTGTCCAGAGATGGGTTCCGCATAATAGTTACTTGTATTACGAAGACAAGAATGGGAAATACTCTTCAATCTATCGAACAAAATTAAAACGGATGGAATTTACATCAATTGCAGCACGTAAGAATTGGATGAAGAAAAATACCCATTGTAAATTATTTGAATGTCTTCCACCACAAAGAGAATTTCTTAAACATACATATCAATTAATATACAAAGATGATGATTTCCGTAAATACGATTTAAATGTTATGTCGTTTGATATTGAGTGTGTCAACAAAAGTGATGAGGGAGGATTTCCATCTGCTGAAGAAGCTGAACATGAAATTAATTGTATGACATTTCATAATACTTGTGATGATATTTATGTTGTGTTTGTAAACGGGAATGATTTTGACAAAACGAAATTAATGCAACGTGAAAATATTGAATACAAATTCTACAAAGATGAAAAGGAAATGCTTACAGATTTCCTTGATTGGTTTGAAGAAAATAGACCTGATATTATAACAGGATGGAATGTTGCTACATTTGATATCCCATATTTGATTAACAGACTTAAGAAATTTATTGCAAGTCCCACAATTGATAAAAAATTATCTCCTGTGTTTGATGTTCGTAAGAAAACATCAAAAAACAAGAAAACTTTCAAAAAAGAAATAACATATCAAATAAATGGGATTACTGTTATAGATTATTTGTTTTTATATAGAGATAAATTATCAGAATCAAATGAACAATTTTATACTCTTGATTATATTTCCTGGAAAGAATTGGGACACAAAAAATTAGAAAATCCTTATGATTCATTAACAGAATTTTGTGAAAAAGATTTTGCACAATTTATTAATTACAATATTGTCGATGTTGAACTTCCTGTCCAACTTGAAGAAAAACTACAACTATTAAAATTAGCAAGGGAAATTTGCAATATAGGACTTTGTGAATATGAAGCAATTCAAAAATCATCACCTTATATTTACGGTGCTCTTGTATTGAAAGCAAACGACTTAGATTTATTTTTATTATCAGATAATAGAGTTGACAAACATTCTGATGGATTTGAGGGAGCATTTGTTAAAGATACAGTCAAAGGATATTTTAAGAAAGGTGTTGCTGCAGTTGACTTTAACTCACTATACCCAAACGTGATTCGTACTTGTAACATATCTCCAGAAACTAAATTTGCAAAAATCACAAATAAGACTGAAACTTCTGTTACTTTAAGATTAACGAATGGGAATATTAAAACAATTTCTAATTCTGATCTTGCAACAGTTTTAGAGACAAAATGCACAAAATCAAAAAATGATGTATTGTACTTTAAACCTGAATTAAGAAAAGGTGTTCTTCCTGAGTTTATTGAAGAACTTTACAATGATCGTGTATCAATCAAGAAAGAAATGAAAAAAATTGATAAAACGATGGAAAAAATTAAAGAAGAAAATACTGATGATACTTTATTGTCAGGTTTGCAAGAAAAAAGAAACTTATTATATCGGACACAATGGGCAAAAAAGATTTTTCTTAATACGATTTATGGACAATTAGGTTCTCCTTATTTCCCAATATTTGATATTGATAATGCGGAAGCAATCACTATAACTGGACAATTTCTAACAAAATCGTCAATGGATTATATTGAAAAGTTGTTAGGTGAAAAAACTGTAATTGCTGGTGATACTGACTCTGTATATTTTAAAACTGATGTTATATCCGATGCTGTTTTAGGTGACAATATAAAATGGACAAAGAAAAATGTGAAATCAGTTTGTAGAGTTGTTGACCAATTTACAGAAAAACTTAACACAAGAAATAAGAAAATTATCAACGATGAATTACATTCCTCTGTACAATGTATAGAATTTGCAAGAGAATCTTTTTCTACAGAAGCAGATTTTTGCGCAAAGAAAAAATATGTCCTTCATGTCAGAGATGATGAAGGAATAGCAGTTGACAAGTTCAAATATACTGGGGTTGATGTTAAGAAAAATGAAATTCCAGAAACTATAAAAGATATTTTGAGAGATATTATTGAAGGCGGAATGAAAGAAGATTGGGATACAACAAAATATAGAGAAGTTTTATCTTGTGCTTGGGATAAATTCAAAGAAATAACAAACCCATACGAAATGGCTTATATTAAAAATTATTCTACTGCAAAACAAATGAACGGATTTATGAAAGCTGGAAAGGGTGCTCAAACACATGCAAGAGCAAGTATGTATTACAATCAACTTATAAAGAAATTAAATCTTACAACAACTTATGAAGAAATTGCTGTAGGAGACAGAATGAGATTTTTTATGATTAAACCAAACGAACTTGGGATTAACACAATCGGATTTAAAAATCAATATCCAAAAGAATTCAAAGAATTATTTTCAATTGATTATGAATTAATGTTTGAAAAAATCGTTTTATCACCTCTTAAAAGATTTGAAACAAATCATCGATGGACACCAATTGTTCCTGGAAAAGAAGCAGTTACAGACGTTATGAATTTATAATGCATTTATTCTCCAAAAACCGTTTGACAAACATCCCTTAAGGGTATATATTATCTATGTAACAAAAATAAGGAGGTTACAAAGATGGAAGTTGTAAATATTGAAACATTAGAAATAATAAATTATGATGATGATGTATATGAATGCTCAGTTTGTGGATTTTATTTCACATCGGAATCTTTTAAGAACGAAGATCAAGAGCGCCAATCTCGTACAAATTGTGTATCTTGTTATCACATGGAATTCGAAGATATGAAAGCTCTCAAAATCAAAACTAAAGAGAGAAAAAAATCTTATGAATATTGCAAAGCTTTGAGAGATCATTCAAAAAAACTTCAGTTTGAATCTGAATGTATTTCAACAGAAAAACTTATTAAGATGCTTCAGGAACTACCTAAAAACTCAAAAATTCATATAACTGATTTTGAATTTTATGACAAAATTCAAAAGGACGTGAATGATACATTTTCAATAGGAATTTGTGATACAGAAAAATACGTTTATTAATAAAAAGGGATAGAAATGAGCAATAATATTTTACCATATAGGGTATGGAATAAAGTAGAAAAGAGATATATAGATTCAATAGATGAACGTTTAGGGCTAGATCCTAGTGGCGAAATTTTACATTTTGTTGGGTCAATAGAACCAATAAACACTTTAGATTCTAAATATAATATCGAGAGAAGTACAGGCCGTAGAGACATAGATGGTGAGTTTGGGTTTGAAAATGATAATGTATCAGTGATAGACCCAATCTTAGATCAAAAATTTACAGGTATTATTATTTGGGAGAAAAACAGTGCAAGATTTGTAATCGAGAGTGAAGACGGTATAAAAATTGGTTTTGAGTATATCGAAGAATTTGAGATACTTGGAGCAATACATGATTAAGAAGTATATTATAAAAATTAACAACAAAGGAGAATTAGATGAAAACGAAAAGTCTATTTGAATTAGCAGAAGATTACAAGAAGGGAAAGTTCGAACCGAAAAAATGGAAATGGGAATACGAACCTGATGTTGCATCTGAAAGAATTTCTGTAATTGTGACACACAAAAAAGACAAATCAGTTATGGCTTATGATGGCGCTAAAGATATGGGTGCAATCAAAGCAGTGGGTAAAATGTTCAATGTTCGTCTTAAGGAGAAAAAATAATGTTGCATATTGTCGATTTTGATGATACAGTATTTTTTACGAGTGAAATATTGCGTAAAGTCTATAGGGATACAGCAAAAAAACTTTACGGAAAAAAATTTGTAAAAGATGTCGATATTTTTTCTGAGGAAGATTGGGAATGGGCAAGATCACAGCCTCGTGGTTTTGTTGAACCGATACTTACTAAACATAATTTATTGTATAGTATTGAAACTCTTAAAGAAGAAAAACGTAAAATCTATCCTTACAACTATTATGAAGATATTAAAGTAAATGTACCATTTTTACAGCAGTTATTTTCCAAGAACAGAATGCCTTGGGACAAATTTATAATCTGTACGAATTCTGAAGAGCAGGTAGTAAGAAATATACTTGGTTTTTATAAACTTCAAAATTTTTTTGATGATATTGTAGGAAGAAACACATTTTTATTCACTGAATGCAAACCATCGACATCAATGTTTAAATCAATCGTCGGAAATTCTTTAAACGCGGATATTTTAAAAATTGACCCAAGAATCACAATGTATGATGATTCTGATTTTGGTCTAGAATCTTGCCGAAATTTTAAAAAAGAAATGGAAAAACTTCCAACAAAAATTTCAATACAGATACAAGATGTTAACGATTGTGTAGTATAATAAACTAATAACTTATAAGGTATATAATGATTAATGTGTTGCATGTTTTCCCACTGATTGGTGGAGGAGTTTTAGGAACTGACTGGTTGAAATTTAATGGCGAATCAATTGATAATTTAGAAACTGCTTTTTCTTTATCTGGAGCAAAAGCAAATGAAGCAGCTGTTAGAAATAATACTACAATTGATATAAAATATTGGGATGAAGAATTTAATGATGTTGATTGTGATTGTGTAACTTGTAATCCAGATAAAAAGGATTATAATGCTGAGTGTAACCGGATAGATGCATGTTTAGCTAAACACCAGACCGTTATATCAAAAGCCGATATAATATTATCAATTCCTCCTTGCAATGCTCTATCCGCCCTTAATGCGTCAAATGAATCACGGTCAGGTAAAGATAATCCAATGTCTCAGATTATGATACGATGTGTTGAATTTGCTCTTAAATCTGGTGTACCTTGTTTTATATTTGAAAATGCACCTGCATTATCTTCAAAAACTGGATTTCCATTACTTGAACAAATTGCTGCTAAAATTGAAAATCATTTCCCACGTTACTCAATGAATGTTGTTAAGACAAACTCATTATATCATGGGACAGGACAAAAAAGATCTAGAACATTTGTATATCTTTGGAAAACTGACGGCGCACCGTTACTTGATTTTGATTTAGAAATATCTGATCTTAGTGAAGTACTTGGTGATATTTCTTTTGACGGTTCAACATATACTTCTAAACCACAAAATAAAAAACAAGAATTCCTTAGAGGTTGTTCACTTGGTTTAGATGTTTCATTTGCGAAAGATGAAAAACTTTACGAAAGATGGTCTTCAATATTCAAAGTTATTCCTCCTGAGAAATTCTCTTCAAGAATTCGTGGAGAATTCTTCAAAAGTTTGTCAACTGACGATTTAGAAGATTTGATTAAATTAATCGAATGTGATTTGGATTTAACAAAAGAACTTAAGATGGTTCGTCATATCCACACTAAAGTTAATATGGATAAAAATTATTGGTCATATACTCCATTGTTTACTGAAGATAAAAAACTAGGAATTAAATGTACTGACAGTATTATTGGTAAAAACATGGGAAGAATATTTCACCCAGAGTACCCAAGGTGTTTAACTGTCAGGGAAGAATGTAGAATGATGGGAATTCCTGACGATTATGAAATTGATAATAAGTCATATAATATGATTGGACAGAATGTTCCTGCATTTACTTTTGCTGCACAAATAAAGCAACTGATTAAATTTTTTGCTAATGAAAACAAAACAACAGAATATAGATATTTGTTTACTTTCATAAACGAGAATAAAGTAACTCATTATAGCGGTAACAATATACTTGCAGCAATGAATAAGAAGAAAGAATATAAAGAAAACTTACATAACAAAATAAAGGAGTTATGATGAAAATTGGAGTAGCAAAAATAGGTAAATCAATGAAGTTTAGGACTAAATCTTGGAAGGGAATTGGTGGCGATCATAACATCCCGCTGATACTCAGATTGCTTGCTTTACAAAACCCACAGAATGAATATCATATTTTATCTAGGACTGATTTTAATTCATTATCTGAAGAAGAGTTAGATTTTTATAGTCCGAATAGAAATATTATAGCAGATATTGAAAAATTCCCATTTGATGATATTGCTGCGATGGAACGTTTCAAAAAAATAGTTGATGCAAAGAAATTAGACAAATTTTTATTTTCATCAGGTCCTCAAGGGAATACTAATATTCCTGGATTTCTTTGGAATAAAGACAAAGGAAAATTCCTTGTGACATTGGATTCATTCAGAACTTATTGTGGACCTCTTGTTTATTTACTCAACAAAACAACTACACCTGTCGTATGGCTTTTACAAGATGAAAGATACAGAATGAGAGCAAGGGATTTAATTGCTCCAAGACAACCTACAGAATATTTATCGCAATACGACAATCAAAAATTTAAAACAAAATGTGTTGAAGACATGGTTTTTAGTAAGAAAAAGAAAACTGTATTTGTTAAATCCCTTACAAAATATGCAGCAATTGAAACATTTTTCTTATGCGGCAGAAAAAAATTAGATATTGACACAATTGATGAACAATTCAAAAAGAAAGAAAACATTCTTAGAATTATTTTGCACCAAGGTGTTAATGGTAAGTTTGATAGATATCCATACCTAATGAAATATATTGGGAAATGGGGTACTTCAAAATGTATCAAAAACATTGAAATTTATGGTCATTGGGAGCAAAAAATAATGGACAAAGACCCACGTTTCAAAGGTGTTAAATCATTTACAGAATTGAAAGAATTGTTAGGACAATGCAAAGCGTCAATAATCATTCCTACCTCTAAAGGTTGGGCAACAAATAAGGTTTATGAAATGATGAATCTTTGGCAGGACGAAGAAAAAGAATTAGGAGTATTACCTTTGATGGCTCCAGAGTATGATAGTCAAAACCACATGCTCCCAAAAGATCATTTTTTAAGAGTTACTCCTGCAACATTTAGAGAGAAATTGCAAAAAATATTTACAGATGATGATTTCTGTAAAGAATTATATCGAGATATGTACACAAATTATATGAAACCTGAATTTTATTCGGGTGAATACTTAAACGGTATTTTAACAAAAGAACTTGAGGGAGCAAAATAATGACTAAAACTACAAAAGTACTATCGGTTTTTCCACTAATAGGTGGAGGAGTTCTTGGTACAGAATTTTTAAATAAGAAAGGTTATGATATTGAAAATTTATCTACTGCTTTTTCTTTATCCGGAGCAAAAGCAAACGAAGATTATCTTGTAAGAAATAGAGATTTTGATATTAAATATTGGGATGAGATTTATGCTGATGTTGAATGTGAATGTGTCACATGTTCATCAAAAAAAGAATTCGAGGAAGCAGATTATGACATTGAATGTAAAAAAGTAGAAGAATGTATCAAAGACAATAAAGTTCTTATTGAATCTGCAGATATTATCTTATCAATACCTCCTTGTAATTCATTAAGTATGTTAAATTGTTCAGCAACAAATAGGTGTGGCAAATACAATCCAGCATCACAAATTATTATGAGATGTGTTGAATTTGCAGTTAAGTCTAACATTCAATTTTTCTGTTTTGAAAATGCTCCCAGATTAGCATCATCTGCGGGTTTACCTATTTTAGAACAAATCGAAAAGTTTCTAAAAAAATATCCTGGATATTCAATGAATGTTGTTAAGACAAATTCAGTATGGCACGGAATGGCACAACGTAGAGAACGTACATTTGTGTTCCTTCAAAAGAGAAGTTTTGCTACAAAATTAGAATTTGATGTTCTGCTAAATGATATGTCAGTTTTAATCAGTGATATTGCTGAGGATGGAACATATAAAAGAGATCCTGTAAACATTTATCAAGATTTTTTAAGAAGTGGTCTTACCCGGGGTGATTTGTCAGACAAACACACCGTTTTTAAATTGAAAGAATATTATAACCTCTGGAGAATTGTACAAGACTGCTTTGGAAATAAAGATATAACAACTTCGATAGGAAAAAATTTAAAAGAAATAAAAGATTTAGACGAATGGTTAATTAATGTTTATGATAAAGCTCCTTGGCCATATCCGGAAGAACCTTATATCCAACGACTTAAGCAACTTATAAGATTAATCCATAAAAAGGTAAACGCAGGATTTGGATATTGGGCATGGGAACCGTTACCTACTTATAGTAAACAACATGGAATTAACTGCACAACTGGTATAATTAATAAAAACATGAGCAAGTTTGTACATTATGAATTTGAACGAGTATTATTTTTTCGAGAGGAATGTAGATTAATGGGAATACCTGACGATTTCAAAATTGATATTGAAGATCGCAGAGCAATTACACAAAATGTACCATCATTCACATTTGCTGATATGATAGAACAATATTTTAAAGAATTGACAGTACTTGATGGTTTTAAAACTGCATTTCAACAAGTTAACAATAAGAAAGTAGAAATATATGTTGGGAAAGATATTAAGGAAGTGTTAACAAAAAAGAAAAAATACAGTAAAATTAATCATAACAAAATAATAAATTTGTAAGGAGAATTAATGAAAACAATTTTTATAGAAGGTGTTGATGCTGTAGGTAAATCGACATTGATTGATCACTTATACAAACTAGGTGATTTAACACATCATTTTGCTACACCATTAGGAAATACGAATACTGAAAAATATTTTTATCAACAAGGACAATTTGAAGCAATGTTTCGCAACATATCCGATCTTCATAAAAGTGAATTTTTAAACACATTTACAGCCCAAAAACACGAACAGAAATACTTATTTGATAGAAGTCATATAGGTGAATATGTTTGGGGACCACTTTATCGGAAAAAATTTCCTATCTATCTGCCAAAATATGAACATGAACATGCACGAATCTATGGTGATAAAACATTAACAATTTTGTTAGTTTGTTTTAACGAAGATATGATTAAAGCAAGATTTGAGAAACGTGGAGAGGAAATGCCAAACAATTGGTTTAAAATTCAAGATATGTTTATAGAAGCAATTACTGAAATTTCACCATTTAAACATATGATTTTCGATACAGGTGAAGAGAATATTGAGGAATTGGACATGAAAGTTTCAGAAATAATTAAAAAAGGAGAATGGATATGAGAGAAGATTCAATTGAATTAATCAAAAAGATGATTAAAAAAGAAGTTGTTACTGTGATTTTTACAAAAAAGAATGGTGAAAAAAGAAAAATGAAATGCACAATGAGTTTACCAGAAATACAGAAGGTAAACCCAGAATTTACTTTTTCAGAATCAAGTCCACCAAGAACACCAAATTATGACATTATTACTGTATATGATTTAGAAAAATTAGGTTTTCGTTCATTCTTGAAAGACAATGTTATAGAAGTTTACAATAAATCATATAAATTGGTTCTAGGAGATTTAAATGTTCATAATTAAAGGCGATACTTTTGCAAATGTATATGATATTATATTACAAAAACTTATAAAAGACCCAGATTATGTGACAAGTCCCAGAGGTGATCAAATCCATGAATGTATGGACACTATGTTTAAGATTGAAAATCCAAAATCTTGTTTGATTGTTAATCCTGTAAGACCGACAAATATGAAATATCTTAAAGCAGAACTGGATTTGTATTTTCAAGGCGTTAATAAACTTGATGAATTTGTTAAAGCAAGCAAATTCTGGAAAGATATAGGTAATTCTGATGGGACTGTTAACTCAGCTTACGGTTTTTTAATATTTAAAGAAGTTAATGAGTGGGGTTATAATCAATGGGAATGGGCTTATAATTCATTAATGAGAGATACAGATACTCGTCAAGCATTTATGCATTTTAATAAACCAAATCATCAATTTCAATCAAACAAAGATCAAGTTTGTACTTTAAATTATTTATTTAATGTTAGAGATAATAAATTGAATGCTTCTGTGATTATGAGAAGCTCAGATGTTTTTTTCGGATTGATTTATGACATTCCGTACTTTACTTTGTTACAGCAATGTATGTTATTATTATTGAAGCAAAATAAAAAATATGAAAATTTAGAATTAGGAACTTATACACATCACTCAATATCGCAACATTTATATTCACGTAATATCGATGTATTAACAGAATCTTTAAAAAAACAAACCCAAACATTAAGTTTACCTGAAATAAAATTCTCACCTGTTGATGAGTATGGAATTTTTACAGGATATGGAAATGATAAATTTGGAAATTGGATGACAAATGAATGATAAGAAATTTAAACAGATATTTCCTTTTGAGAAACCTAGAAAACTTCAAAGGAAATTGATTGAAAAAATAACAGAATATTTCGATGAAGGCTATCAACATATTGTTGTAAATGCACCAACAGGAATTGGGAAAAGTATTGTCGCGGTTGCGGTTGCAAATTATTTTCTTGATATTGAAGATTCAAGCGCAACTAATTCAGCATATATTTTAACTTCTCAAAAATTATTACAAGATCAATATGTTAAAGATTTTTCGGTTCCTACTGTCAAAGGACGTGCAAATTATAAATGCACATTTGAGAAAGGAACTTGTGAAGGAGCTATTTGTGTAAGAAAGAAATGGAAAAAAACACAAAGGATACAGAACTGCCCTAATTGTCCCTACTACACTGCTAGGGACAAAACGTATAACAATCCAATATCTGTATTGAATTACAGTTTTTTTCTTAATATGGGTATAGGAGAACCTGAGAATGAAATTCAAACTAATCGAAAATTATTAATCATGGACGAGTGCACAAACGCAGAAGCCATTGTTATTGATCATTCATCTGTTATTATGGACAGATTTCAATGCAATAAATTTAATTTTTATGGGTCGGTTTTGGATTTTCCGTCTGTTGATACTTCTGAAGAAGCAAAATTTAATTGGCTTTTAAATGTTGTTTATCCAGAGTTTTGTGAAGAGTACAAAATAGAAAGTGTTAATTTTGAATCACTTACTCCAGAAGATTCGTCTTATATGTCGTCATTTAAGAAATTGCAATTTCTTAAAGATATGAAATGTAAGATACAAAACATAAAAGAAGAATATGAAGCAGGAATGCCTTGTGCTGTTATTCAAAAAAGCAATAAAGAAATTAAATTTAAACCTATATTCGGCAAGAACCTGGCTAAGAAATACTTATTACCATTTTCTTCAAGAACTCTTTCAATGTCTGCAACTGTTCTCTCAAAGGAACAATACTGTAGAGATATGGGATTTAAGAAAGAAGAAACAATGTTTATCAGATTACCTTCTTTATTTCCTGTTTATAATCGTAAAATATATTCAATAGGTGTTGGGTCAATGAGTTATAAAAACAAAGTTGCTACACTTCCAAAAATTGCAGAAACTGTCGAATTGTTACTTGAAAAACATAAAGGACAAAGAGGCATAATTCATACTGTCAATTATGAAACTGCAGAATATCTAATCGGCCATCTCAATTCTCAAAGATTGATAATGCCTAGAGGGAAAACCCGCGATGCAGAAATTGAATATTTTATGAAATCAAGTCAGGATGATTTAGTTCTTATATCACCGTCACTTCAGGAAGGTATTGATTTAAAAGACGACCTTTCGAGATTTACAATAATTTGTAAAGTTCCTTATGCATCACTTGCTGATGATTGGGTTAAAAAGAGAATGGGTTTAAGCCCAAACTGGTATTCAGAGCAGGCCGTACAAAGTATCATACAAATGACAGGACGATCTGTAAGGACAGAATCTGACACTGCTGTAGGTTACATCTTGGATTCTGATTTTAATTGGTTTTATAAAAGAAATAAAAGCAAATTTTTAAATTGGTGGAGTGAATCTCTTATCATAAAATAGTATAATAATTAATAATCAATAACACAAAGGAGTATCGTATGGACGGAACAGAAAGAGCAATCGTTGACGAAAAAATGGAACCGCCAGAAGTAGAAAACAAAATGCGTATCGGTTCAGTTTTATCTGCAATTATAGAAGTACCAGCACCGACGAAGAAAGATAAAAACAATATTGAAGAAGCACAAGTTGGTATTGTTATTAGAAGAATTGGCAAAATGTTTGCTTGTTGTGACTGGCGTGGTAAATCTATTAAACCAAAACTTGTTAAAAAATGTAAGGTTATTATTGAGGGTGGTAAATACAAAATCCACAGAATCATAAACAACAGACAATTAGTTATAGGAGAACCAATTTAATGAAGACACATAAATTTGGAGAAAGCATAGAAGCATTATTTGGTAAATGCAAAGATACACTTTGTGCAAAAGGTAGAGAATATCAAAACACAAAGGTCGATAATTCTAATGTATTTGCAAATTTTGAAAGAGGTGCAGAAGATTTAGATTTAATGAGAGAAGAAATTCTTTGGATTTTCTTTGCAAAACATCGTGATTCAATAAGTAAGTTTATTAAAGATTTGAAAAAATCAGATGTATTAACTGTTGAAGAAAAGTTAACTGAGCCTATCGAAGGTAGAATTATGGATGCTATCAATTATTTATTTCTTTTGAATGCAATGATCGAGGCAAGAAAAGAAGGTCAAAATGCGAAAAGCAATATTACTTGATACTGAAACAAACGGCACAGATTTAAAGAAAAACGATATGTGGCAAATTGCTGGATTCATTATTATTGATGATGAAGTTGTTGAAAAATTCGATATTAAATTTCAACCTGCTAAAGGTACAGAGTTTAATAAGGAAGCACTTGATATTGTTAAAATGAAAGAAGAAGATTTTTCTTTATTTCAATCAAACAAAAATGGTATGGATGAATTTCTAGCAATTTTAATTAAATATATTGACAAATATGACAAGTTAGACAAATTTCATTTAATCGCATATAATGCACATTTCGATTCTGATTTTTTAAGAAAGTGGATGGGTCAATACAAAGGACTTTTTTACGGTTCATATTTCTGGGCAAATAATATTGACATAATGACATTTTGTTCAGAAGCTTTAAATACTATCAGACATAAAATGGTAAATTTTAAACTGCAAACTGTTCATAGAGTATTTAATGTTATTGGTTTGTTAAGTGAACCTATAGATTATTCAGGAACTCATGATGCATTAGTCGATGTAGGAATTGAGTATGACATATATAAATTATTCTGTTTTGAAAATATCACAGAAACATTAGAAAAAATTAAAAAACTAAAAAAAGGAAAATAAAATGAGTATGACATTAGAACAAGTAAAAGAATTAAAAGAGGCAAGAGCAATACATTCAATATTTGAAGGTAAACACATTCCGTTAGGTTCAGTTATTGTCACAGAAGAAGGTGACAATAAGGCGACAATTATTGGAGTATCTGATAATTGTGTTGTGTTATCTTGTGGAGTATACGGAGATGCTGACACAAAGAAATTAACAATGGCTGAATTATTAGCGAATTGGTTGTTTGAAACACCACAAGGATTGGTTATTTGTGGACTTCCTCCAGCAAAAGAAGAAGAAATTATAACACCATCTTCAAAAGATTTCGCGAAAGATTTTAAAATAACAATGCCACCAATTGACAATGCCAAAAAATAAAGAATATAAATATAATGCTAAAATAGTGAGTGTATACGATGGAGATACACTCACTGTTGATATTGATCTAGGTTTTGACATAGTAATGAAAAACCAGAAAATTCGTATAGTTAATATTAACACTCCTGAGATAAGAACTAGGAACTTATTGGAAAAAGCGGCAGGTGAATTTGTACAATATTATGTTTCGGTTATGTTACCAAAAAACAAGGAAGTTATATTAATCTCAAAAGATTTCAAAGGTAAATTTGGAAGAATATTGGGTGATATTGAGATAAAGGATGGATTATTGTCAGAACACTTAATTGCTAAAAAAATGGCAGTTAAATATCAAGGTGATAAAAAACTACCATTTAGCGACTCATTTCTTAGTGAAATTATTTCGTTACCTTAACTTTAAAATCGGGTGAAAAATTGTTAATTGTTTTTTTAGCTGCTTTAATATCACCTTTATTTTCAGAATAATCTAAAATCAAGACACCTTTTTCAACTATAGGTTCTATTACTGGACCTATGTCATCACCAAATAGAAAATCCATAAGTTCTTCCATTTCCATCGTTAATGATCCTTCATTCAGAATCTTTTCTATTGCTTCTTCAAATTTCATATTAATTTCCTTTTTTATTTTTATTCC
>Ga0208299_1001608_pt1 | contig 16500 bp, 13 predicted proteins | sample 15_taG_FD_184089 | JGI IMG/M metagenome (GOLD analysis project Ga0208299, IMG submission 184089) | Marine viral communities from the Subarctic Pacific Ocean - 15_ETSP_OMZ_AT15312 metaG (SPAdes) (version 2) | ecosystem: Environmental > Aquatic > Marine > Oceanic | place: Pacific Ocean | collected...
CAACTTGGTTAGCCCATACTTCTTAACAAGCTCACTGTATTGGTTCAATATATCTATGGATGAGTTGTCTATATTCGCCTCTCCACGTACCAACTTGAATTTACCATCAATCAAAGTTACGTGTGAAGGGGCTATGTCTTGTGGTTTGTCCCTAATAATCTCTACACCACCGAAGGTACTAATATCCCCTTGTACGTCTTCAAAGTGGGTTTCGGACTTCCTCCTAGTAACTACATCTCTCGCCACGTTATCCACAAGACCCGGAACATTAAATGTTATAGCTCTCTCAAGCTTAGCTACAGCCTTCTTATCCCCTATAGTCTTTGCGAATATATCAGGCTTGAGGTATTGTGCTATCTCAGACGGGTTGCCTGATTTGGTTAACTCGTCATGTAGCCTAGGAGTCATAGGATCATCTGGTTTAATGTCAGGATCACCTAGCATCTGTCCTATAAGACCTTGCTTGTATGCCTCTAAATGTTTGTTAGTTAGTTGTGTTCCCATACCCATGTTCTTAAACATGTCAGGATACCACTGAGGTAGGTTCAGCTTCATCACTTCCATGAACATCATAGCATCAGAATCAGGGTTGTCACCACTAATCATCTTCTCAATCATAGCCACACCCTGTCCCTGCATGATAGCCCTATTGTACTTCAGTGAGGCTGCCATATACTTAGCAGCACCTTCTGATCCGTACATATGGGTTAGACGAGCAAAAGCAGGATTGTAGTTCTGAGCATCTATAGCCGCTCCATCATCCATCATCTGCCGCATTCTCTTTAAGTATGCAGCCTTATCCTTACTGTCCACAAGTCCCTGTAGCGCAGACATCTCTGAATCTATCTGTGACCGAAGCATCTTCTCTTTGTCTTCACTTAGGAAGATACCCGCTGCAGCCATTTCAGCCTTCTTCTTAGACAACTCTCCAAACAACCTACTCTTCTCATTCTGTACTAATACGCCTATGTCAGCTTTATCAATACTAGTAGGGTCAGCCACGGATGCTTGTAGCACTTGTTGTGTAATAGCCTGTCTACTAAGCACAGCTTGCGCCTGCAGGCTATTCTGTAAAGCAGGGAAGTTCTTGGCCGCTATTAACGATCCTATCTCTGCCTCGGCTTTAAGCTTAGCTTGGTGCTGTAAAGCTAAAGGACTTATAGCCATACTTATGGCAAGCTTGTTTACACTCTCTCGTACATCTATCTCTGCCTGTAGAGGATCAACCACCTTACTACTGCCGTATCCTGCGCCACCACTGCTACCACTGGTTGCTGCTAATGCTCTCAACTCAGGGGCTAACCACGGAGTATCTGCTACCTGCTGTGCTAACAAAGCTCTCCTACGTGTAGTAGCTGCTGCTCTGGTCAAGCTACCATTAATCTCCCCACGCTCTAATGATATGAGCTTAGCTCTAGCCTGCTCCACTACACCAGCATCCTTAGCGGTTAGACCACCTACCAACTCATCCTTTGCTGCCGTAGACTGTTCTAGGTAAGCCTGCTCGTCTACAGTTACACCTGCCATCTCCTCTGCGAAGTTAGCCTTTGTTATCTTATCCTTTATATCTAACCCACCTTCCATCATGCTCTGTAGGCCGCGTATACCACTACCAGCACTCTTGTCTACCGGGTGTGTGAACACTCTAGGTTTTACATCTGTCTGTGATAGTTGTTCCGAAAACTTAGCCATTAGTCCTCCTTAGTAGTGCCAACAGTGAACAAACCTTGAGCTGTAGCTGAAGGCACAGCACTACCTCCCATCATCCAAGTCTTCATATTACTATTCAACACTCTGTCTTCCTCTGTTTCTTCGTTCAGAATACCGTCATGTACTCGCTCTATGATCTGAGCACGTTGCTCTGGGCTGTACTCCTCTAACAACCACTTCTTCATAAGAAGGAAGTTGCGCCTAGCTTCTGGGCTAGGGAATGCTGAAGAGCCATACTTCTGTACTAACTTTCTGTATACAGCAGACGTTTCACGCATATTATCTTTTATAGTACGCTCAACATTCTTTAACTCATAATGGTCTGCTAATCTATGAGGGGTAAACCCTAATGCTTTAAACATAATCATTGTCATGTCATCGTTAGCGTCAATGTTAGCAATAACCCTACCCTTAGAGTCTGTCATCTGTTGGGTAGAAGCCCATGTCATAGCCATGTGTGCGTTCCTATATGTGGATATAAGATCACCAAAGGCATGGAACACTGTTAAGGCTTCTTCTGCAGACCACTCCACTTCATCAATATTAGTGACTAATGGGGAGATAGCTGTTATACCTTGTGCTATCCTACTAGGCACTGTACCGAAAGCACCAGCAAACTTATCAATCATAGGGACATCACGTACAAACAACTCCTCATACAACTGCTCAACACCTGATAGATATGCGCCACGTTTGCCTAAGACAGTGCGTTCATCGAACATAGCTTCCTCAATGAATCCCCACAACCCGTCAGTAATAGCTGCAGCCTGTGCTTCAGTCACCTCTCCGGGCTCTGCACCCATCATGTTCATAACACCTGCTATAGCACTCTCACCTAGGGGTACTGCTGCAGCCCCATACAAGGCTAACTGCCCTACCATGATCCTAGCCTTTTCACCACCAGTAAACTTACCAGTACCTATAGTGTTAGGCAGCATGTTCTCAATGAATTTAGCTGTCACTTGTTGGAACTGTGTTGGTACTGACCAAGCTCCCTTCTGCCAATGTGCTCTGTTAGCTCTACTCATGTTGAGCATCTTAGCTGTAGTGAGGTTTAACACTTCCTTCAAATCATCATCATTAGTTATCTTTCTGCCACTGGCCTTCATCCATCTACGTCTTGCAGTGATGAATGAATACCCACGGGTGAATCTCTCCCCTTCAGTATAGAACATTAAGCCTCTATCTGCCCAACGCCTCACACCATCCATAGCTGTGCCAAACCCTTGTGCAGCAGCAGCATGATCTGCAGTATTCTTTACAGACTCAAACAGGCCACTCCTATCTAAGTCTTTCAGTGTGTCCGCTAGATCTGCTGGATTTACGCCCATAGCCTTTGCTGTAGCTTTTACAGCACCGGGATTGTCACGTACAAAGTAAGCGGCACGTAGAGCTGTATACTTATGTAGATTAGGTAGGGCATGTATTGGATCTAAGGATAGAGCTACAGACGCTCCTTGTGCCTGCACCCATAGTTGTGCTGGATTAAACCACCCCAGTAGTGTGTGGAACGCTGCGCCACGCATAGCGGAGAAAGGATCTTTACTGCCTACATCAAGTAGAGTTCTCCTAATCTTACCATCCAGAACAGGCTTGCCTTCCATCCATTCTGCTGTCTGTCTGGTCATAGCGTTCCAACGCTCTTCCCCCGGAGTACGCATCCTCAACTGATCTTTTATCCAATCCCTAGAAGCTGTCAGTGATGTGTGCAACTTACTGCCTACCTCTGCAGTGAGGGCAGACTCTAATCCTTTTGATGGCTCAGCTAAGTAGTCTTTAGCACTGTTAGTCCACCGCTGCACCATACCCATACGCCACTCATTTGTTGGGATAGTGTTGGATAGATTCTGCATGTTACGCATCATAGCTTCATGTGAGGACAGTCTTGCTGGGACATCACCATTCAATCCATACTTCAATTGCTCTGTTGCTCTGTGTCCTGTGAATAGCCCACCACTCTCAGAGATTAGTTCTTGGTCTACTTCTTCAGCGCTTAACTGTCTGTCGTGTCTAACCTCATACTTCACACCGGCATCAGCAGTCTCCTGCTGCTTAGCTGCCCATGTCTCTCCGTCAGCCTTGTTATCAAAGATCCTATGTGTAGCTACCTTCTGTGCATCCTTACCATTAACCTTGTGGGTTCTGATACTCTTCACAAAGTATTTGCCATCCTTGTATATCTTAGGAACATAACCGGGCTTTTTGTTCAACACCATCATGGGAAGCTCTGCTATGTTCTCAGCCTTCACTATAGCATAAGTGAATGACTCATCTCCTATCTTAAATGCGTCCTTAGTCTTTACTACCTGATACCCTTCATCATACAGCTTAGCTATATCCAATGAGCTTGCTAGTGGTGTACTACCATTACCTCTAGTGTCGTACACAACACCATTCTTTAGGTTTGGACTACCTGCAGCCGTACCTCTCTCTAAGGGCTTAGCCACCTGCAAGCTTGTACCACCTAACTCCGCTCCTGTGTCTACCTGCTTAAACCCATCAAAGTCTAGCTGCGCCCTAACCTGCTTGTTCTTGAGTAGTTGCATCTGGTCGTATATGAATCTGTGAGAGTAGTAACTACTTATCTCTTGGTCTGTGAGTCTTATTCCACCAGTATCTATACCGTTACGCAACTCCATTATGGTGTACTGCTTGCCTGCTCCCTTGCCGAAGTCATCACCACTCATCAGCACCTCATCCACTTTAGTTCTGCTTGTCCTGCTGAGTCCTTTAGAGGCTTGCTTAGCACTTCTCTTTAGTGCATTAAGTATTCTTGGTTGTGTGTATGACATTCTAGTAGCTACTTCTACGCTATCTGCTACTAACTTGTCCATGTACACAGATGGAGAAGCAATCTTAGAAGTTATATTACCTGTAGACAGTACATCAAAAGAACCAACATCATTCTTAGTATACTTTACTACGTGCTCTGCCTCTACACCTTCTAACTTGTAGGTTAGTGTGAAGCCATGCTCCGAATGCTCGGACATCTTAGCATCTGTGACATTCCACCCATGCTTTGTATAGTATTCTTCAGCAAGTTCCTCTATGTGAGTCATCCCTTTGCTCTGTGCTAGAGACTCTTCTGAGGATGTTAATGCTCCTTCTCGTAAGTAACCCTTACCACTAGTGACAGGATCTAACTCCCGGTTAACTGCTGCAGCTCTACTCTCTATCTCATTGAACACTTTAGCAGTGTCCCCTGACAAGCCATCTGCTGCTTCAGGCATCAACTTCCCATTGTTGAATGGGGTCATGTTGTCTGCAGCTACAGTCTTATCCATACCAAGCTCTATGGCTACTGCGTCATCACCAGCAGAAGCTATGTTAGCCCTAGCAGCAGTAGATGTATCTCCAGCTTCCTTTATAGCTCTGATGGTGTTGTGTGCTTTGCGTATCTTAGTTACTGCACGTATAGCAGACGCACCCATACCAGCCCACTCAATCACAGAGAAAGCTCTATCTATATCTACGTCCTTCCCGTAGCTAGGATCTATCAGCTGTAATGCTCGGAAGGCTACCTTGTGTTCATTCATATTACCGAAGTCGTCAGCCTCAGCCATTATGTCCCTCAACAGCATAGGGAACAACTTCAGTCTTTCCTCTTGTGTCCTTGTCTGGAAGTCAAAGATGATGCGCTTCCAATCAGCAAAAGGATCTACACCTTCTCCTTCTCCTAATATATTAGTAGTGGCAGCCTCTAGCTCTATCCCCTCATCTGGGAGAAGCAACCCGGCAAAGTTCGCTACAGTCCCTAACATAGAAGCACCGTCAACGACATCGGCTATCTGCTTAGCATACCAAGCTCTCTCAGCCCTAGCACTATCCATCTTACCTTCAATAGCTAGTATGTGTGCCTCTTCCATACCCCAAGGCTTATCAAAAGCCTCTTGGTTTTCAGCAGCTATCTCTTGCACATCTTGTGCTGTCTCTGCAGCTTCTACAGGATCTAAGAGGGATTCATTTAGCACTTCCCCCATTAACCCTTTGTAGTAGTCATTGTACTCCGCTGTTACCCCTTGCGTTATTGCAGTGGGGTCAGTCGTAAGTTCCATAGCTTGTCTAGCTGCTAAGTAGTGCTCTTGTAGCCCAGACTCACTATCCATAGCATTACGCAAGGAAGCTATCTGTCCTGCTGTCACACTCTTAGTGTTCTCAGATAGAGTGTTAGCTGGCCCACTATCAAATGTGAAGGAGGACATGTCTGGCTGTTGAAGGAAGTCTACCACTATACTGGCCCTTGCATCCCACCATTGTAGTTACTTTGTGGCATAGGGGTCGGCGCAGTGCTGCCAAACACACCAGCTATCCTGTCTGCGTTACTGAATATGCTAGAGCCTAACCCGGACAATGCTGCTCCTTGTGCTGCTTGTCCAGCATATCCTGCTGCTTGCTGTTGGAACATATTAGCATTAGCTGCTGTCTGTCCTATCTGATTCACAAAGCCTACGTTAGCTCCCATCTGACTCTGTACACTACCCATACCACCAAGAGCACCAGAACTACCACCTACACCTTGATTACCTGATGTAGCTGCTATCTGTCCACGCTTGATTCTTGCTTCTCGTACAGCCTTCACACGTTCCCTAGAGGCACGTATCTCATCACTCCTACGCTGTTGTGCAATAGCTGCTTGCTGTGCCGCAGCACTCTTCTTCTGTGCCTTAGCTTGTTTCCTCTGGCCTACCATACTGACCACACTGCCTAATACTGATGCTAGAACTGAAAGTCCCATACTATATCTCCTGATACATTACGTAATGGTCGGGGGCTGTCTCACCTATCTCAAACCCAAACATACGTTCAAACCTTAATAACTTATCATCACCTGTGGGTATGACGACATACAGCGTGTCATGTCCCTGCTCTTTAAAGCCTTTCTTCACATCTTCCCATACTCTTTTGTATTCACGTAGAGCGTCCCTACTCCACACGTTAAGTTCTAAATGTATGAATGGTAGTCCTAGAGCCCACTCAACACGTAGAGTGCCTTCTGGTATGTCTAGGATGTCTACCACCTCATTGGTCATACAGCACTGCCACCTGTAACGCTGTTAGCCCACCCTAGGAGGTGCATGTCCTTACCTGTCTCACTGTAGATGTATAGGCTTAAGGCTTTACCTTTACCACGTAACTTATTCTTAGTAACGATAACTGACTGTCCATAATCAAATGTGTCTGCTACACTGTCTGGTATATAGTTACGCGTATACCTATAAGCTTGGAATGGGGTTCCCCATCTACCACTGCCAGCACCATCACTCCACTCCCACCTACTCTGTACGTAGCATGAGCTAGGGTTAGTAGCATCGAACTGGTCACTTGATCCTGAGAACCCATCTTCTGTACGTTGGAAGTAGAAGAAGATGTAAGGCACTTGCTTCCATCTCATCACATCCCCAAACAACTCATGTCCTGTGACAATGAAGCTGGAGAAGTTTATACCTACAGCATCCTCTGAATACCAATCTACAAACCTTCTGTCATTGTAAGCAGCAAATGTATACTTGTATGTAGTGTCTGGTACTGTCACCAAGTATTTAGTAGTGGATGCTCCTCGCCCTCTAATCTGGTCTGCTACAGTCACATCAACTGTGTCTGCCTGCACCTGAGTTTCATCATGCAACACACTACTCACTCTATCAGCTAAGTTAAAGTCTGGCGTAGGCATATAACCACTCACCATAGGGGAGTCTGTTGTTAATTCACTAATGGTGTTCTTATAGAATGCTGTCAGTACAGTGTCTAACACTAACTCAGTGTCGTACATATATCTGTAGTCAGCACCATCATAGGCTTCTGAGTCATTGTACAACCAGCTAATCTTCTTAGAAGCTGGATCATAGTTACTCTTGGTGTGTGCTTTAGCAACACCAGCTATGTCATTATACAATGTTTGTATAGTGGTTTCAGTTATGTTCTGTGCTACGAAGTTACCACTAACTTGGTCTGGGGCTAGGGTGTATATACCACCATCTGCCCAGTAAAAGATCTGTCCTTCTACGTCAACAATACTCTCAGCGTTAACCGCTCCTACACTAGTGATTTTACTCACTTGGTATTCTGTAGCTAGGAAGCCTCTGTCCCCACCAAATATCTGCCATATACCATTGTCGGCCATAACCACTAGATGTTCTTTAGAGCTTATGAGCTTCCAAATCCTACTGGCTTCTGGTATGGTTACAAACCCACCATCCGTATCAATCAAGTCACTCACTTGCTCTGAGGTTGGATCAGCTTCCTGATAACATGCCCCTAGCTGTGAGTTGTTTTCGATGGTACGTGAGAAGAATATATATCCATTGTAAGAAGGGCTTCTACTATCTGTGTTTGTTGCTGCACTCTGTATACCACCATAGAAGGTTCTACCCGCATGTGCGGCTACTGTGGAGATGTGTCCTGCCTCACTGTCTACAGTGATGGATAAACCACTCTCAGCAGACCTTGATGTGGCTCTATTGAATGCGTCTATGACGTAATGTCCCTTAGCTGCAGGGGTGTTGCCAAAGTCCTGCTTTACTAGTAGCGTGTTATCAAAGTTGTCATTAACATCTTTACCAACGTGCCACACCTGCGTATTGTCTGGGTACTCACCTTGCCCAACCTTATATTTATCTATGTTTACTGTGTTCCACCCTTGATTACGTAGATTGTAGTTATGCTCTGTAGATAGGCTTGCTGGGTTCTCATCAACACTGAGGGAGTCGTCAACACCTAATAGGTCACGAATCTCTAATGTGATTGTCGTAGTAGACACTACATCTGTCGTAGAGTTGTATGACAGGTATAAGGGTAATCCCTCTCCTGTAGATATAACTAGAATACCATTGATGTTAGCATACTGGAAGGGAGAAGCTCCCGTAACACCTAAGTCTAAGGCATTACCACTGTGAAGAGGTGCTGCAGATATAGAGGCTCCTAAAGCGTTGAAGAACCATAAGCTACCTCCACCTTGTACTACAGCTATCTCAGTGTTAGCGTCATTGCCTGCATTCTTCCATACAAAGGAACTCACACCCGCTTCTTGGTAGTCAGTAGCGGTGAGAGATGTGTCTACCTTGGAATAGGAGCCCTCGTAGTTCATACCAAGCCTGCGCTGTCTACTACCATCTCTGTTTAACAGGAAGTTAGCCTCATCTATAGAAGCATTCTCAGGGAAGGTTAATGCCCCTGCTTCTGTGATGATCCCTTTTACAAAGGTATTGTGGGTTACTACACCCCCTGTCTTAGCCACTAGTTTTTGGCTTCCTTCGGTTAGCCATGTAGTAATCTATTGCCTCTTGAGCTATGCGGGCATTAGTGTAAACACCTGCCAGTTCTTTAGGCACTTCTCCACCATTAGTCCACTTAACTTCTTTCATCATAGTGGTTCCGTGATTCCGTACTTCTAATACTTTAGCGTCTGCCATAACCGGGCCTCTCTTGTTTTCTACCGTTACCTTCACGGTGCTTCTCTTGTGATAGCCATGTACGTTGTCTACGGCTTCTCTGCTCTTCTTTAGCGTTAGCTGTCTGCCGTAGCTGATTAAAGGCTACACTCTTACTCTCTGCTAAGAGGTAAGGGAATGCCTTACTAGGCATGTCAGGGACAAAGCTATCTGCTTGTGTGAACACTGGCTCTTTGTATGCCATAGCCTGTGTCTTACTAGCCTGTAGTGTGCTGTCTACACCACTATCATAGCTATCAAACACAACCCAATCATCGTCAAATGATGTGTAGAATGTGGGAGCTGTATCATTCTTTATGAACAGCTCTATACCTGTAGGATCTGTAACTGTAGTTATGTCAGAGTTAGAACTAACCCTAGCCATTACATAGTCCATGAAGTCTTTAGGCTCTTTCCAAGTTACATCAGCATATACATCCTTAGTTCCTGTAGATGTAATCTTGTTGTACTTGATCCACTCAACTCTTGTGAAGGAGTCATCCATCTCCATGTGTGTGGGCAAGTCACTATCACCAGACGCGGTAAGCTGTACAAGCTGAGCTGTGTGGGGCCATAGTCTATCATTGTACACCTCTTGATAGGTTGTTTCTATGATCTCAGCAGTCTGCGTAGCTTCTATAGTGTCGCTAATGCTATTGACTTCATCACCATCCATAGAGGATAGGATGTTCTGTACCATTGCTAACAGTGTCATTTTAGCCATTACATGCCTCTCTTAATGACTCTGATATACCACCCATTCACCTTCACAGTCACTCCGGTTTTATCAGCACTCGCTATAATTCTAGCGGGGTTGTCTCTAGTATTAGCATCCCCAATATACATCCCCATCCAACGGATGGCTCCATACGTGCCAGCAGTCTTCTTATCTGCTGCCTCAATTAGTGGGATCGTGTAATTAGAACCACCTATACCAGCCTCAAGATCTACTGTGTATGCTGTGTTAACTGTGGTAGTAGTGAATAACAGGTCAATACGTATTTCAACAGTATCACCAATGTCTAAATCAGTGAAATCAAATCTATCGGTAGCTACATCCCATATGGCAGTAGTACCCGGTAAGGCGTAGGTAGTGCTCGTCTGCGCTCCTGCGCCATCGTTAGTCATGTCGTAGTCTGTAGCTGCTAATGTCAAAGGGATAGCTGCGGAAGCTGTGGCAAGATCATTATAGTTCCACCACCCCATACGGGTAGTCCAATCACCACTCCCATCACCATCGGCTATATAGGTGTCCCCTGCCTCTGCTGCAGCTACACCCTTCGGTTCGTGTATCTCCGGGTCTGTGATTACATTATGTTCTATTGCCACAAGCTTCTCCTAAATAATGGGGACATCCTTGTCCCCTAGTTGGTTAGTCGATGTACTCAACAACAATCTCAACTTCACCAGCAGTGTACGTACCTGATGCAGAAGCTACCAATTGCCCATCCTCACTCAGAGCGCTACGCAGTAATGCTCCAGAGTTAGTACCTGCATGATCCTCAGAGTTATTCCAAAGTCCTGCTGCAAGTTGAGCGGTCGTGAGTGCATCCCACAACCCATCATTGTCAATCGGCGTACCATCAGCTTCTTGCAAGCCAATGTCATAAGAAGTACCACCAACAAAGGCAGTAATAACCTTCGCATAAGCATTCTTGATGTACGCACCAGCAGGGATAGTATACTCCATCTTACCCTCTGCTGCTGATGGTAGGTCATCATACGTAAACCGCCAGCTAACTTCTTTAGTTTTGCCAGAGGTAGTTACTTGACCACCAAACTTCTCGTCTACTTCACGCTCATTATAGTGTTGTCGAACAACATCACTAGTATTAGCCCAATTGCTTTCATAACCCATATCTATTACTCCTTATGCTATGTTAGAGGCTGAAGTGATGAGAACACCAATGGTGTCAAGACGCTGTGCGCCCTGTCCCAAACGATAGGTCACATCAAACTCGTCACGCTTGAGATTGACGTTACGGTCATTCTCTACGCTAGGCATACGCCGCCATGCTCGCATGATTGGCTTCTCTTGGTCGCCAGCTACGCACATGAAGATGTTTGCTACAGCACCCGATACAGTTTCCGTACCATCACCAAACGAACCTTTAGGTAGCTTGTTAGAGGTGAAGATGTTCCACCCCAAGATGTTACGTACAAACTGATGATCTCGCATGAAACCTTCAGTAACTAGCCCACCAAAAGTAGGATCGTTATTCACAGTTGCAGTCTGAGTTAAAAGCCCATTAAGGGTAGCCCCCACTACTGGATCTACGATAGCAATACGACCGCCCATAGGTACGTTAGCCTTATCGAATGCTAGAGCCATCTCGTTGAAATGATCCAGAGTTACGATGTCGTTAGTCTCGGCTGAAGCAATACGATGTGCAAAGCCATTGATGTTGTTAGCTGCTCCGTCAGTCTGTGCAGCATTAGCTACAGCATAGAACTGAGTTTCAACGTCATCACGGATTGCTTGCGTAGCTTTAGCGCTGTGCATTGCGTGTAGTGCCTCAATCTGGCTACCATCTTCACGAAGGTTGTCAGAAATAGACCATGCAGCTCCCTTATAGTCGGTGATCTGGAGTTGTACATTACCAGTATCAATCCGGTTGTATTCCATAGGCACTTCTTCAGAGACATCCTGAATAGTTACATCACCTACGGTTTTAATGTTAAGAGTAGTGCCAGTACCGAAGTCGCTGACATTACGTACCCAAGAGTCAGGCAAACCACCATCATCAAGAGTTCCCAAGATAAACTGTGAGTATTGTTGTGACTCAATAAACGCAGTTTCATTACCACTATTATAACCCATTTATATATCCTCTAATTGGATTTAATCAATTTGCCTGCCTCGCGCCAAGCTGCCACTCCGTCATTAGTCGTACATGGACTAGCACCTTTCTTCAGCACTGCCATATTGACATCTGCTGTAGGGGTGTTCTGGAATGAATCGGTATTCATACCACCACTGGTATGAGATGCCGGTGTAGCTACTTCTGGAAACCATGAAAGCACAGCATCAGGAGACTTACCTGAAAGCTCATCTAACGTCTGTGGGCCTAAACCAAACTTTGCCCCTGCCGCTAAATACTGCTCTTCAGCCTTGTCGCCAAACTTGTCAGTTAATGCTTTGATGACAGTAGCTTGGTTAGCCGTTGTCACCTTATTACTTTCGTTACCATCTATAGCTTGCTTAACGAGATTGCTGATCTGTTCAGTTGTGACAGAAGGCGGCTGTGAGCTTGTCGGCTCCGGCTTGTTCTGAAACTGGGCTAGTAGATCCTCTGCCGTTTGTCGCTTACTCAATTCTTCCTTAAGAGTTGCATTCTCTTCTTCAATCGTCTTAATATGTGATTGAGCAGGAGCAATTGAGCTTAGTGCGGCATTGACATCAGAATACTTCTGACCACCATCTTCGTTAGTTATCGTCTGCAATACAGACGAAAAGTCCATACCCTCGGTCTGAGGAGTAGGGGTAGGCTCTACTGGAGCCTGTGTTTCGTTGTTAAACATTGTTCCATCAGTCATGGTCTGACCTCTATTAGTTTGATTACTTTATCTAGTGTTCTTTGTGTAGCTAAATGATCTGCTACAAGAGCCGTGTAGTTTGGAGATTCTAGGTTGTCCCTAGCCCTCATTGCCTTTACATCACTATCAACGTCCTCCCGCAACATCTTAATTATAACGTCTAGCACATCTCTTGATGCTATAACGCTCTCTCTTTTAATTCTCTTATTGAACCGGGCCGAGATCTTCATCTTCACCCTCTGTTCCGGGGGTCATGGCTTCTACTTCTAGCTGCTCACTACCCTGCTGCATAAGACGCTGTGTTTCCATCTGTTCCATAACTGCAGCGTTGTCACTTACTAAATCAAACTTGTTAAGGCCAAATAGGTCTTCCACTAGAGCTGCCATCTTCTTAGGGCTTACGTGTGGAGCAATCATAGCGCCTATCTGTGAATTAAATACACCATTGAGGTTCTGTACTAACTGAGCCTCTGCTGCGAAGTGTCTACTACCTACAGGGCGTAACTTGCCTTCTGCAGTGATGTCCTCTTTGGTGATCTTGGTGAATTCCACCACACCAATGTCATCATCCATAACACGTACAAGGTCAGCCCCATCCATGTTACGTCTAGCCACTTCAAGCATGTTATTGAGCATAGGCTCTAACCAGTTAATCTCAAAGTTACGGATGCGGTTATTAAACAACCTACCTGCAGCATTCTGTAGGCTCTGTACTTCAAAGGCAGTCTTCTCACCGGGAGTACGGATGCCCATAGCCTCTTTGGGAGCACCAGCCATCTCTTCCATCCTACGCATCAGTACATCTATCTTAGCGTCATACTGGAAGGCTGCACTCTCTACACGCATCAGGTCGATGTCTCCATCGTCCCCTAGGTATATCTTCTCTAATGGCCCCCACTCAAACTCTTCTACATTCCCTCTCACCTTGACAGGTGGTAGAGCTGCTAAATCCATAAGGTCAGCTTGTACGTTCTCTAAATGGTCAAGACGGTATTGCATACCTACCAAGTTGTCTAGTGGCCCCATAGCCCATAGGTTATCTGGGCGAGGTCGCCATCCTGCATGTTCTAGGGAGCTACGTCCTAACCAGTTTGGGTTGTCAATCTTCCGAATCATAATACTTCTATCAATGATAGTGATTAGTTGATTACGGATTAACTGCCCATCCTTCTCATGTATGTCCCCTACAAACTCTAGTATCTCTACATAAGGACTCTGGTAGTAGTCTACTAAGCTGCCAAAACCATCGACAGTGTAGGCTTCATTCTTAATAGTGTCAGTAGGGTCAAAGTGACTAAACTCAATCCTACGTGCCTCTGCTACCTTAAAGGCTTCTTCCAAATACTGTTGTTCAGGCTTGTCCATAGCCTCTGCACGTAACTGTCCAAATGTCTTTATGTGTCTAGTAATCTTATAGCTGTCACGGAACGAGGTAGCAGTGGGATCTATAACCAAGTCTAAAGGGCTAACCCTTACAGCCTTTGGCCCTACATATCCTACCACTTCCTCGCCCGTAGCAGCATCAGTATGCACTTCTCGTACAAACTCAACGTCACCGATGCAATTCCCATAATCAATATAATCGTATAACGCTTTACTAACGGCATTCCTGAAATCCCCTGTATTGGTTTTGTTGAACATGTATGTCTGTATAGCTTTACGCTTAGACGCTACTTCTGCCTCTGCAGAGTGTCCTTCCCACTTCAACCAGTTGTCATTAGGGAACACAGCATCCATGTAGTTAGCATGGAGGTTGTCTCTAATCTGTGTCAGCTTTGGGGTTGTGGTTGTATTAGACCACGGCAAAGCATCGTTAGTAGTATCTTGTGTAGAGGTGGCGAACAAGTAGTTACGCAACTCTCCCCACTCATTTAGCTTGGTTTGCATACGACTCTTACTAGACGCATACTTGTCAGCTATCTGCTCCGCTAGGTAGTCCCTGTCTTGCAGAGAATCAATTTCCAGCACCTTACCCATTAACGACTACCCCTTTGTATTCCACCGAAACGCTTGTTGTATATGATGTTACTTCGTCTGCTCTTACTGGTTCCCCTTGATACAGGGGGTTTAGCTACGTCTACAGCGGCAGTGAGTGCATCCATAACATCATCATGCGGAGGATGTGCTAAGCTCAATTCTTCTTCTAAGATCTGGCAGTTGCCGCCCTTATAATGCCACATCTGTAGGTTATCATACCTAGGGCCAAGGGTAGCTGCCATACGCTCTTCCTTGTTCCCTTCGTGTCTGTTAGGTCTATACTCATCTATACTCAGCATAATACCATTAGGTACTAAGTGGTCAGTCTTTAGTGTGTTCACAATAACTTGTTGAGCAACACTAACCTCTGCTCTGAGCTTCCTAAAATCCCACATATGGTAGAGAGACACTAGGTGGTCAAAGTATTCTTTAATAGAAGTAGTCTTAAACCTGTCTATGTCTAGTACGTAGTATTGGTTTTCACTATCTAACCCTACTACAACGATGCTAGTATAATCTGCCCCACTACGCAAACTAAAGGCAAAGTCAATAGCAGCAAAGACGTTAAGCTTCCTGCCTCTGTACGTCCATCTTCCTTCGAGTTGTTCCAAGTGTTTTTTATCATAATATTGAAACTTGTCCCTCTTTACTCTAGCATTTCCGGGGTCATTTGGGTTATTGTAATACTGAGCAAAGAACTGTGTAGTGTCAAAATACTTAGCCTTTTTCTTAGCAAGTTCATTCTTGTCGAAGCCGAAGTATCTACCATCCTCTCGTAGCTGTTTAGGCCAGAGGAACTCCCCGTCAATTTCTACTACCCTCTGTAATATCTCATACAGATTATCTTCTCTATCTAGCTCCCCGTCCTCATCATACACTTCAAGGGTTGCTTCCAGCATAGTGTTATATATGTCCCTAGGATGATAACGTGTACCCACTGCGAAAGTCTTCCCACCCGTAGTCTCAATAGACGCAAGTTGCGAGTACCTAGCAGCGACCTTCCTACGACCTTCCTCGGTGTACGCGTTATCTGGTACAACCAAATCATCCATGAAAATATAGTTGGCATGGAAACCAGTAGTATTAGTGGTAAGTCCTGCAGCCATAACTGTTGGATCTCTGACACCCTCTTCCTTCCTCAATGGGTGGTCAACAGCTATTTCCATAGCACTCCACTTACTGCGCTTCCCCTCTTCAGGGTTAAGCAGAGAAGGCCATAGCTTTTGACACCACTTACTGTCCAAGATATTCTTAATAGCGTATAGCTGTTTCTCTGCTAGGTTTGCCGTAGCTGACACATACAAGATGGTAGTCCACGGCTCCTTAACAATCAACCAAGCTGCATATACAGCAGCTATGTGGCTCTTCTGGTGGTCACGGGGTAGGAGTACTAGTTGGTCATCCCTAGCATCTTCCCGTGTAGCCCATCTCATAACGTCTTCGTGTATAGAACCATATACACGTTTAGGTTGTAGTAGCTTAGCAAAGTAGACTAAATCTGTCTCTGCTCTTTCTCGCATCTCTGCGAGAGTGTCTTTTTTAGTTGAGGCTACGGGCATGTTCTAATAGTTGTTCCGTTTCGTCTTTAACCTTATCCATTCTAGCGGCTTCTTCTGCGACAGACTTCTTACTAGGTCTACCACGCTTATCACTCTTGTCCCAACCTCTTTCAGCCAACCACTTAGCTGCCCCTGCGGAACTCCTACTGCCACTAGAAGCTTCTTCCACCATAAGCTTGATGCCTTCTGCTTGTAGCTTGACAGCAAGTTCTTCACGCCATGCTTTAATGTGTGGGGCAAAGAATGAAGCTTTGCAGAGATGTTGCCACCTGTCCCAGCTAAGTAACACT
>Ga0208299_1001611_pt1 | contig 16486 bp, 29 predicted proteins | sample 15_taG_FD_184089 | JGI IMG/M metagenome (GOLD analysis project Ga0208299, IMG submission 184089) | Marine viral communities from the Subarctic Pacific Ocean - 15_ETSP_OMZ_AT15312 metaG (SPAdes) (version 2) | ecosystem: Environmental > Aquatic > Marine > Oceanic | place: Pacific Ocean | collected...
AGGGTCCATGAATTGTTCAGTATGATAATGAAATTGATATTTTTCTTCAGGGTCGGACTTTGAAATAAATATAATAAGTGGGTTTTCTTTTGAATGGTGCTTTTCATAATAGTCTAATCCAGGGGCAGCAGTACACCATTCCGTACCTTTGCCCAAAGCGCACGACGCTCCTTTAGTTTCTGGAATATAAACTTCCCAATCTGAATCTTCATAAACTAAGTTTTGCCCTGGCCCTTTGGTAGACTTTTCAAGTTTTTCATCATTGTGTTTATTATATTCTGGTTTTGCAGAGTTCGCTATTGAAATTAACTCTTCGGGCGTTTCTATTTGTGAAATTGATTTTTTTGTTAAAAAGCGTTGAAGCTTTTGTTGTTTTATTTGGTAATAAATTTCAACGGCGGCTTTAAAATCTGACGGTAAATCATGAGTATTATTTTTAATAGCCCAGCTTATAAGCCAGTTCAATAAAACCCCTTTATATTTTTCTTCAATATCCGATGGAATTACTGACAACAGTTGCTCTGAAGCTAATTTAGAGTCACCTCCAAAGGCTTTTAAAAACTTTTTTGAATTAAATCTTTCTTTAACTGATTCAAATGTTACTTCTAAGAGTAGTTTGTTTATTTCTTCTTGTATTATTAACTTTATTTTCATTATAAAAACCTTTTTTTAGTTTAGAGCACCCATACCAAAATAGATTATCAATGATTATTCCGACAACCACACCCAAAACATAAACAATAAGCGCCTTGCTCATACAGTAAATAGTCTTAAAGCCGCTTAAAACAATTAAGATAGGCTGATTATGCTTCTTCTGGTCTGACCCATCCTGGTTCCCCATTAAATGGTATTCCAACTACAGATTCTGGCAAAAAGAATGTTTTGCACTCTAAGGTGCTACAATAAATAGTAATTCTGTTCATTCGCCCATAAGTTGTCTTATAAAGGCTTTTCTCTATTTTTATAACAATTCCAATATGTTTTTTTAAAGGAAGTGAAATTAAAAGATCTCCAACTTTATATTTGCTTTTATTAACCATCTACAACGCTGTTTTATTCTCAATCCAGACCCTTAACAGCAAGCGATCACCTACCTTACCCTTTCGTCCATGGCGACACAACTTATTGTCAAAAATAATTGCCTGACCTTTCTTTAGGTTTATTTCTCTAACTTCGTTTTTATCTTCAATGAGCGTCGTTGCTTCGCCTTCACGAATGCAGTAAAGTCCAACCCAATCGATGCTATGCTCAATTGCTTTTGCTACTGAATAGTCGCCATCTCTGTGAAGGGGCAGGTCAATCTCTCGTCTGCTTCCTCGCTTACCGCTGCCTTCATCAAAGACACCAACCAAAGAGCACTCAATAGGTTTACCTAACTTCAACATTTCCAAAAGGAAATCGTCTGCTGTTGTGTTATCAATTATTTTATAGTTCATTCAACAACTCTCGCATCTTGAACAATCCCCATTCTTTGTGCTTACACTCCAAAACAATATCTACATCTTGTCCATAAGTATTTACTGCGGTCCAATATGAATCAGAGTGGGCGTTGGCTCTTATTTTTGGATTATTCTGTTCTTCGGCTCTGCTCTGGGAATAATGAACTACAGGTTTAACCATTCCCCAAGTCTCTGCTGCTAGTTTAATAGCCTCGCTATTCGTTAAGCCGCCAGTACAAAATATGTGGTGGTGTAAATCATGAACTACTGGAATACCAATCTTTTTATAGATCTCATCATAAAGTTCTTTTGTTGAATACAACGAAGCCTTATCATCATTCTCTACCGTTAAACGAGATCGTACAGATTCTGACAACCTTTCGAAGTTCTTACAGAAGTTGGAGATCGCCATCGGCTTATTGTTATAATGTGCGCCAACATGAATGTTGATCTTATTGTAGGTGGTTCTGGATTGATTCATCTCGTCTAGAATCCTGCCGTGAATCTCCAAGTCCCTGATTGTGTTTTGGATTACGTGTTCTTTTGGAGATGTAAGTTTGTTGAATGGGCCAGGGTGAAATGTTAGACGGTGCCCTTTGAGAGCGGCATAAAACCCTGTGCGAACTAAGCTTTTCTTAATCTCTTCCCAATCAGGTAAATCCTCAAACTGGTACTCTGATGCCCATGGAAAGATTTCTGAAGATATACGAAAGAACTTAATACTTTTGGATTCGTTCCACTTTAAGATTTCTTCAAGGTCTAAGCAGTTCTGTAAAGCAAGTTGAGAAGCGTAGGTAATCCCACGTTCCTTGAAAGTTCGCCTAATCATTGAGCGATTAGTTGTGATTCGTTCACGAATAATCTTGCGGCCTTCCTTAACTGGTTGTGATAATTCCATTGAAATGCAAGCATAACCTAAATTCATTTGTTCCCCTGATAGTAAATGACGATACAATTGTATCCCACTTGAGGACTGATGTCAACCTTTTGTTTTAGGCTGGACCATCAGTTGGAAACTTTTGTTACTTCGTCTGCCCACTTAACACATTCAGCTACGACTATTTTTATGCCTTCTGTTTCCTCTATTCCTATTTCGGTCTCAATACATTTACGCTTTGTTGTTGAGCAGTTCCACATTGGGGTCAGAGTGAGGAATATCAAAAACAAAACTATCTTGGAGCCATTGCTCTTTGTGAGTAGTGTTATCATAAACTAAATAGAACTTAGAATCACCCGCTTTATCATGAACTTTTAAAATAATTCCAAGGTTGTCGGTACCGATCACACTTACTAAATCACCAACATTTCTTTCTTTTTTTTTCATAGGGTCTCCGTAGATTAAAAAGATCAAATCGCGTTTTTGTTTCTGGACTTGGAACAACGGTTGATTTGTCATTAATCATTTCCCTGGTCTATTGAGATTCGATATTAAATTTCCGATCATTCTAACGTCTATCTCTTTCTCCAAGTCCTCTTGCAATAGCTCTGGTTCTGGTTCGGGCATTGCGGTAGGAGCATTCTGTTCCCCAACAAGGGCTTCATATATTTCTTGAAACTCAGAAAGAGTCATGTCCAAGCTTGATAATTGAAGCCTACACTCTCTTATCAAATCAAGAATCTCTTTTTTGTTTTTTATCTTTATATTATCTAATTGAGATAGCTTTTGTAAAGCATCATTCAGATTTAAGTGCCAAATGAAAGCACTCTCTAAACGATTCAGATCAATTGTAATTGTTTGTCTTACCCTCTTAGTCATGATCGACCACCGCATAGTTGGTAGTAATCAAAGTCCCTGCAACAGAAACAGAATTCTCAAGTGCGACGCAAGTTACCAAAACAGGATCGATTACACCTTCCTCAATAAGATCGCACAACTCGCCATTGGCAAAGTTGTAGCCACTATCACGTTCTTCTTGTTCTATTACGGTTTGAAAAAGCACATCCTCGCTCAGACCACAGTTTCTGCAAATCTGACGAAACGGTTCGGAGCAGGCATCGACAACAATCTTATATCCAAGTTGTATATCCTCAGACGCCTCAGAATTGCCCTGGGCGTCCTTGGACGCCCTTAAAAGCCCAACCCCACCACCAGCATGGAAGCCGTGTTTCTGGGCCGCTGTGACGGCTCCAAGGGCATCCTCAATTCTGTGCTTCTTTTCGATCATTTCTACTTCAGTTGGAGCACCAACTTTAACAATAGCGACCGCTGAAACCAAACGATTAATACGTTCTTGTATCTTATTACATTCTTGGAGATCAACCTCTTCTTTGATGCGCGCTTTTAGAATGTCAATGCGCCCCTCTATTACTTCATAATCTGCATCACCTCCGATGATTGTTGTACTAAACTTTGTAACATCAACGGATTTAGCAGAACCAAATTCTTTCAATTTAAAGGTTGAAAAATCGCGCCCACTTTCTTTGGTAAAAAAGGTTCCACCAGTTGCGAGTGCAATGTCTCGCATAATTTCTCTGCGCTCTTCGCCATAACGTGGTGCTTTTATAGCAGCGACTTTCATTGATCCACGAACAGAATTCATAATAAGTGATGCTAAGAACTGACCTTCCACCTCATCTGCAACAATAAGAAGTGGCTTGTTTTCTCTTGCTGCTACTTCAAGGATAGGCAGTACAGGCTCAATATGTTCTAATTTATGGTCGGTGATAAAGAATATTGGATTGTCATAATTAACTGTATTTCTACGCTCGTCATTTACGAATCGTGGAGATGCAAATCCTGAGTCAAAAATAAAACCTTCAACCATTTCAAGAGTTGTTTGGGAAGATTTAGCATCCTCAATCTTAATACCGCCGTCAACACCTGCCTGTTCAATTGCAGTGGCAAGCAGATCACCAATAACCTTATCACCATTCGCTGAGATCGTGGCGACATGTTTAAGGTTCTCCATAGATGAAACCTTTGTGGCGTTTTGTTTAATGATGTCAACAATATCTTCTCTCGCTTTGTCCATGCCACGTTTTAAATCAACCGGAGCAGCACCACTATTAACATACTTTAACGCTCTTTTATAGATTGCCCTGGTTAAAACTGTTGATGTTGTTGTGCCGTCGCCAGCAATTTGATTTGTTTTTGCAGCAGCCTGCTTTACAATCTGCGCTGCCAAATTTTCAAAGGGGTCTTCTAAATCAACAAAGTTCGCAATTGTCGCACCATCTTTTGTGATGATTGGGTTTCCCTCCCTTCCCTTTAAAATTACGTTGCGTCCTTTTGGACCCAAAGTTGAACACACATTATCTGCTAATACTTCAACGCCTTTTAATAGTTTTTGTTGTAATTCTTGATTTTTGCTGTATTGTTTCATTCTCTCTCCTTGTAAAGATGTACATAAATAATATAACATATATTTAAAATTTGTCAAGTATAAAAATAAAGAAAGCCGTAAAATAATATTTTACGGCTTTCAATAAGGTTTTATAAAAAGTTTTATTTACTTATTTCTTATTTCTCTTAAGCGTTTCTGAACTCTTTTCATGACTTGCTCTGCGAGTTCCTCTTCAGCGCCTATTTCCATATCCGCGACGCCTTCTTCTTCCTCTTCAGCACCCATTGCCATTTCGGCTTCTGGCTCTTCCATGTCCAATTCTTCTTCAGGCTCTTCGTCTTCCATTTCTGGCATGATGTCTTTTAGCATGTCAGCAACCGCAATAATTGCGCGTGCTTGGTCTGGAGTGATATTAATTTCTGTATCGGATTCAGACTCTTCCATATCAACGTCGGGATCTTCCATATCAACGTCGGGATCTTCCATATCAACGTCGGTATCTTCCATATCAACGTCGGCATCCTCCATATCGGCTTCTGCCTCTTCTGTATAAACGTCGGCCTCTTCCATATAAGCGTCGGCGTTTTCTTCCATTTCTCGATCTTCACCTTCTTTGAGGAAATCAGAGGCGAGCGGCTCAAGTTGTGCCAACTTCATGAATTGGCGAATTGTATTCTCTTCTAATAGTCTCTTTTTCATTGGTCATAATCTCCTTGTCATAAAACCTGTAATAAATAGTATTTTAAAAAACAAAACGCTCAATCTTGCCCCTTGTCTTTCTTTTTTAATTTTATCAATGCTTTATCTTGTATCTGTTTTACTCTAACGTGTGATACCCCCAACCTCTTTGCTACTTGCATCAGTGTCATTTGACCGTGCCTATCTACGCTTATGAGACAACAATTTTTGTCTTCATCATAATCTATCCAGTTTCTACACTCTTGATTGCGACATGGGGATTTACCGTTTATTATATCGCTTTTACACTTCATTTATGTCAAACCTCTCAATAGTATCATATATAACTTCAACCTCGTCATCTGACAAAAAGTTCTTTTTTAGATTTATTTCCCCTTTCTTGGTTAATCTTGCTTTATTTTTTATCAGTCTCTTGGATCTCAACTTTCTTTTATTCATAATATCACAAACAACCTGTACCATCAACTCTGAGTTATTGGTGTATTCGTGAATAATATACGAAAAGAATGTCATCATTGTCATTTCATCATACAATAATCTATTACGAAAGTCAATATGTAATTTTGCGGGAATAGTAATTTTTATGTTTTTTGTTGGCTGACTCATCTTAACCTAATATGTGCTGAACTTTCTGTAGAGCTTGCGCCGCTTTGCTGTAGCCATTGAGCCTTCGCCTGTAGTTCCCTTACAGTCCGCGCACCTGAATAAGATAAACCTGAACGGATACCCTTCTCTAACCCTTTAATTGTATCTGCTAGCTTGCCCCTATAAACAACTGAAGATGAGATGCCTTCACATGATGAAACTTTGCCTCTCCATTCCTCTTGAGCAGCAGCAGAAGCCATGCCACGATAAGTCTTTCTTAGTTCTCCGCTTTTTGTTTTAAAGATTGTTCCTGGGGAACAACTTGTTCCTGCAAGGAGTGATCCCAACATAACAGCATCAGCGCCAGCAGCAAGAGCCTTAACAATGTCACCCGAATTTTTAAGGCCGCCATCTGCAATGATTTTTGCATTTCGGTCTGATTGGGCGCATTGGAATATTGTCTCAAGCCCTGGAACACCGTGCCCCGTTTGTATTCTTGTAGTACAAATACTACCACCTCCAATATTACATCTAATACTATCAGCGCCCCAATCAGCCAAATCATTATAACCCTCTAAGGTTGCTACGTTCCCTGCCATAATGTGAATTGACTCACCCATTCTCTTTCTTAAAGCTGTTAATGCTTCTTTCATAAGAATGTGATGCCCATGTGCAACATCAATGCAAATAACTTCTGCACCGGCAAAGGCAGCAGACATTGCCCTTTCAATGTAATCTCCAACAATTCCCACCGCGACACCAACTTGGACCTCTTCACTAATGGATGCAACCATTGCGGATTGCTTTTCAATTGTATTATAACGGTGGATAATAGAAAGGCCACCCAACTTACCTAAGTTGTATGCCATATCTGCCTCTGACACCGTGTCCATAGGTGAGGAAATAATAGGTATATTCATTAAGATATTTTTACCAAATTCGGTTTTTAAACTGATCTCCGTCCTTGAACGAACATCACTGTATTGGGGGACAAGTAAGACATCATCGTAAGTTAAAGCTTTTTGCATTTTTTTCCTTTATTGTAGTGTTTTTATCAATTTCTGAAGGTATTCTTCTGAATACCAACTATCATTATCTGGTAATTCTGGATCTTTAACTTTAAAGATTAGGTTGTCCTTCATAATAAATCCAGTTGGAACACCTTCATCATTAAGAATACGATTGGATAATTTCTTCTCTTTATCAATATCACAAAGATAAAAATTTATACTTCCAGCATAATGCTTTTCTAATTTTTTAAGAATTGGTTTTAGTTTTACACACAAATGACAGCCACTTGAGGTAAAGAAAACCATAGCTGTTTGTTCTGAACTTCGAACTTCTTTATAGTTTGCTTGAGTGAATTGCCTCATTTCGAACTCCAGTTAATGCAAATAAGTTTTCTACAAATGGTGCGCCCTGATTTACTCTTAGGAATAAAGCCAATTGTAGTTTTTTTTGCGATAGAAAACATTTTACCTCCGCGAATGTTTTATATTATACATTATACACGGAGGTAAACTGTTTGTCAATAGTTTATAAGCTACTTATTACATTTTATTTTATCTTGGCTACTAATTTCTTTGTATCCATATATTTTCTGCATGAATTTCTGAACCTTCTACTCTGAACTTCGTTTTCTCTTCCTTATTAAGAACAGCTTGGACTTTCTCTTTAATGATTTACTTTGTTAGTTTTATTATTTTTTTTAACTGCTTTAATTTTATGAACAGCCTTTTTTGGTTCGGTTACTTTCTCTTCTTTAACCTTCTTTTCTACAACTTTCTTTGGAGTAACCACCTTCTTTTCTACAACTGGATTTGGCTGTTCGACTACAGTTGCAGTCACCTTTGTTGCTTCTCTTGCCGCTGCGGCGCGTGCCCTTCTCCTCATTCTTGATTTTCTACCCATAATGGCCCCTCCGATATTATAAATAGTATCCACATTAGTTAAATTCTACAAACTTAATGTTTCTTCTAAACGACCGAGTACTGAAACCCCAGGTATCATTATAATCTAATTTTGCCATGCAAGGAACATTCTTTTTGTAATAATCCAACTGTGGATTAATACCCCAGCATTTAATATCAACCTGATTGCTTTGATTATCAATCGTTTTCAAAATCCAGTAGTCTTTGCCTGCCTTTGTTTTCTTCTCAATCACATCACAAATAATAAACCAACATAGACGCAAGTCTCTATCATATTCACCGATTGGTGGAACTTTTAATTTACTAAACTTCTTCAGTAGCTTATCACTAACAACCTCGTTGATTGGATAAATGCCAGTTAGATTGGTCAAAAACTCCATCTTTTCTGCTTTAGTGAAATCACCCTCTGGTTTATAGAGTTCAACATTTTCTAACAAGTTTTTTTCCTTTTTTGGGCGGTCAACTGCAACAGCAGACCAGAAGTGTTTTAGACCTGTAAAGCGGGCATCAACCATGTTATTCAAAGCACCTGAACGAGTCAATACATCTAATGCCCTCTTATTTAGTTTAGAATAGACAACGCTCTTATTGAATAATAGTTCCTCTGCACTGTTGAAGGGGCGGTGTTGTAAGATCTGTTCAACCGCTTTGTCTCCAAGTCCTTTGATAGAGGTGAGAGGCTGAACTAAAGTGTTCTCTTCTATCTCACTAATTTCCCAGACTTGTCCTGATTCATTAATATCAGGGCGTTTTACTTTATATCCAAAACTTCGTACAATATTGATCGCTTGCTCTTTTCGCCCTTCGGGTTCTTTGTCAAGGAAAGCTGCCATCCACTCAACGGGATAGTAAGTAAGAAGATAAGCACACTGATAACTCAGAATGGAATAACTGACGGCATGCGACTTGTTAAATCCGTAGCCTGAAAAGTATTCAAATGTTTGCCAAAGCGTCTGGGCGTCACTCTCTTTAATGTTTTTTTGAGTACAGCCATCAATAAACTTTTTGTGGATTGCCATTTTCTTTTCATGGCCTTTTCCTGTTCCTTTCTTTGTTAACAACTTTCGAAGCATGTTGCCTTCATCAAGTGACAGATTATTACCTAGTTTATGAGCCAATAGAGCAATCTGCTCTTGAAAGATAAGGAACCCATGAGTCTCCTTTGTGACTTCTTTAACTAACGGGTGAATGTACTTAATACTCGACGGATTCTTTTTTGCCGCTACATAGTGGTTATGAACCTTTGCCGATAATGGCCCAGGACGGTAGATAGATGTAATGGCAGAGATATCAATAATCGACTCTGGCTTGGCTTTTTTACAAAAACCTTGTGCCCCTCTTTCAGTAAATTGAAAGATTCCTGCCCACTTACCACGATGAAAAACATTTTTGTAAACTTTTTGGTCGTTAAGATTTAGAACATTTGGATCTAAGTTTTCGTCGTAGTACTTTTTAACATCAGCAAATGTAGGATCTTTAACCCCATGATGCCTACGAAGAATATGGTTAATTGCGCCCTCAACCATTCGCAGAGAAGCCAAGCCTAAAATATCAAACTTAATAAAACCGAGCGGCTCTAAGTGTCTGACATTCTGCCCCTCTGACCACGGAGTTTGCTGAACGCCGCCTGAATTAATCAGTGGCATATGTTTGTTCAATCCGTCAGCAATAACCACACCACCAGCGTGACGACTGATAGATCGTACTTGGCCATAAAGGTTGTCAACATGTGCTGCAATGTGTGGATACTTGTTAAGAAATTGTTTAAGTGTATCACTATACTTTTTTACCTCTTCGAATGTTGGAGCATAAATTCCTGCTGTAATCCCGTGCGCTTTTTTAGCAATCGGTGTAGCTTCTTTCAACATTACTGAAGTTACACGGTTAACTTCCGAAAAGTCCAAGCCATAGAATTTTGAAATATCTTTAATTAAAGAGCGAAGCTGTAAAGTATTATAATTGCTAATTGGAACTACAACATTTTTACCCCACTTATCAATAAGAATTTCTTTTAAAGCCATTGGGTCTGCAACATCATAATCGATGTCTGGATAATCAATAGCATCGCGTCGAAGAAATCGACTAAAAAGGAGGTTGTAATGGATGGGGTCAATGCCAGTAATCCCAAGTACATAAGCCACAAGAGAGCCAGCAGCAGAACCGCGACCAGCACCAACCAATTGAATTTTTGTTGCTTCATCTGCTACCGCCTTCATTGTTAGAAAATATTTTGAAAATCCACGATCCTCAATGACTTTTAATTCTTCTTTAATCCGACTGGAATAATTATTTTTGGAAGCCAACCCCTTTCGCTTAAGCCCTTCAACACATAGCTCTCGTAACGCTTCATCAGCCGACTTTCCGTTAGGAACAACAAAATCAGGTAAGCGAACAGTAACATTGGGATAGAAACTTTCAATACGATTATGAGCGATTTGATAAGTACGCTCAATTGTTTCCATAACAAAGTCATCATTATAATCTACACCACACTTTTCCGAATAAGTTTTGTAAGCATCCCACATTTGGTTGCCGTTTTTTGGATAAAGTTCATATTTTAGGTCCTCTCGCTTTTCTGGGAGTTTTGAGTCTGCGTAGTCTGGTTTAGACTTTCCAAGCCAACCAAGCTGTTTATAAAGCTCTCGATCTTTAAACAATTCTGGTCGAGGATAGTGGCTATCCGCTGTTGAAATAAGCTTGGTCCCGGTTTTTTTAGCAGCTTTAATAATGTGCTTGTTAATTTCGTGTTGTTCTGGGATTGCGTTCCATTGAAGTTCACCGTAAAATCTATCTCCAAAGATAGAGGTAAAGTTTTCAATGGTTTCGACCATCGCCCGCTGTACAGCCTCATCACCTTCCTCCCGGTTGTTCCAGTAATCTTTGGACAAAGGACCACCCATACAAGCTGAAGATACAATAATACCCTCATTGTGCTCTCGTAGCATGTCATAATCAATGCGCGGATAACGATAGAAGTTATCTGGATCAAATGACTTGCTTACCAAAGTAAATAAGTTATTTAGACCAGTTTGGTTCTGGACTAACAAAACCAAGTGAGCACGACGGTTCAGAATATTCTTTTCTTGTCGCTTTGTTGTTTCTTCGTCTTCAATAACTACTGCGCTGTTGTCTTCTTTCTTTTTACGACCTTTTTTATTTTTATCGATTTCTGCCTTTTCTTCCTTCCACTTCGCAATGGAATCAATAAAATAACCCTCAATACCAAAAATTGGCTTAAATTTCTTACCTTCTTTCTGTAACTTCTTTGAGTGCAAGATCTGATAAGAAAGCCCGTTCATATTGCCATGATCGGTCAAGGCAAGGGCATCCATACCATTTTCGATAGCGTAGTCAATGTGATCTTGTGGATACCCTAATCCGTCGAACACACTAAAGACTGAGTGGGCATGAAGTCCCACGAATTTAATTTCATTACTCATTTATTCTCCATAATCGTTAGTACGCTGTCTAAACTTATTCGTCAACAGGAATTCCCTTGCCTAATGAACAATTTCTCCAAGCTCGGAATGAAAGCGGCTGCGTGTGACTGTAAGCCCGACTTATTGTTGTCCTATAAGCGGAATACAACACCTGAAGGACTTCCTCATCCAGATGTCCAGTAACCCCTGCTGTGTTAAGTAATAGCTGTGTAGCCATGTGGTGTTTGTTTTTGTAACGTGTGTTTTTAAAAATCATTTTTTTCCTGTTAAGTTTTTAAGTTCGTGTTCTAGGTCTGCAACTTTATCTTCTAATTGATAGACCTTATCAACTAAATTTAAGTTTTCTGCTGCAACTTTATCATTGTTTCCAAACACATTATCAATAAAAAATTTTTGATCTAAAGATAATTGTGTATAGGTTGTTGGAAACCCTATTCTTCCCAATAGTTGATAGGGTATCATGCCATAAATTAAATGGTTATTCACCGTAGACTCCTTTTGTTTTTGATACACCCTCATTATAACGCAAATTGGTGTCGATGGCAAGCTCTTCCAACGCTCTAATTTGACAACGAAGGTGTTCGTTCTCCTCCATTAACTCCCTATTCATCTCTCTTAAAATTTCTAATTCCTCTTGAATTTCAATCATTTTTGTCTCCGTAAATTTTATAAATACTTTTTCTTTCTAATAAACTTGGTTTCTTAAATTCTTTGCCATCTCTCATATATTTCCTGTAATCTTCCCAACCATTCATCGTATAACTCCAATTGAGTTGTTCTTTGCAATAATCTTTTTCATTTAAATGACTGAATAAGTTGTTGAGACCAAAGTTTTTTCCACTATATCTTTCATCTTTTGGGAGCTGTTTTAGGAGTGGACCTTTACCAGTTAGCTCGTACTCTTCTGATTTTGTGTAACGCATCGTTGCGTTATCGTTGATGTATTGTCGTACAATCTTTATATCCTCTTTCAGAAAAGTAAAAGCGTGATGACTATCGTTCAAAAAATTTTTACCACCACTCTCAAACATAAATCTTTTTTTGTCTTGAATAACCTTTCTAAACTTTGAAATATAACTTGGTTCATAAACAACATAAGGCGATGTTGCATAGAATACATCCGGTATTAAGAAGTTGCTAATCCTTCTCGCAGACAATGAAGCATAGAGGGCAGCATTAATGTATCCCCAGCCTTCACTATCTCTTGTATTATAATATCTCGCATGACATGGGACCAAAAAGATTGGGATTAATCTCTTGTTCTGATATGGCATTGGGTCCATAGTCCTTTTCTGCCATACAGGGTCCATGACGTAATCTCTAAGGCGTTTCTTTATTATGGGTGCCCAATCATCATTTATTGATATCCAAATCGATTTGACTCCCGCACAGGCGCATTCATAAACTGCTAAATCTAAAAGCGTAAAGTCATAATTTATTGGCATCAAACAGTCGTGCCAATCAAATCCAAAATTCTTTTTGTTAGGTAATAAAGATATGACTCCCGCTGAGGCAGTATTGGTTTCTGACATAACTGATCTAAACTCTCCTTAATTACAGTAATATTATCTTCTTCTGTGTTGTATCTATAATCTGATACAATTATTCTATTATCTAACTTGGGCTTTAAGCTTCGGTAATAATCTCTAGTTAGTGCGATTTCTTTGTTACCAGTTAGAAACTCATCCAACATATAGCGGATTGTCACTGTACTATTATCAAAGTCGTTTAAATCTTTATCATCTTTCAAATAAAATCTTGACTTTAGAACTTTGCCATCGATATGAATAAAGTTTAAAAATGGATCGTGACCACGAAACCAAGTTTTATTCATTGATTTTGCGTTTGTTCTGAAATGATCCTCAACCACACAGGATCTTTGTGATTGCTTGTGATTTGTACCATTTAGTTTTACGTTATCAAAAAGATGAATGCTTTCAGGTTCTAAAACAAATTCTGTCTTATTTGTCTTGTGAATTAAATTACCATCTGTATATCTTAGATTGTCTCGATTTATCTGATAAAGTTTACCATCCAAATTTAGAATAAAGCGCAAAAATAGCTCTAATTTATCAGTCTCTAAGAATTTTTCTTGTTTATTTTCATTTGCGAGATTCTCGTCTGCACAGAAATTATCTAAGATAAATTGATTGGTTGGCTGAACAATCGGCTCTATCTTATCCTGATGGACGTAAAAGCACGTCGTATCCCTGGTAAAAGAATATAACAGTGCTCTTACGTTCGACCCAACAACGATATTTTCGTAAGGTATTTTAACAACTTTTTTAGGCATTACATTTTTGCTAAAACGTAATTATCCTCAATCAAAATTGCTGTCTCCCCAAGTACATTAATCTTCCGAAGCATATGACCCTCAACAATAACCTTATCACCCTTGCTTAATACTGCAAAAAACTTTGACTCTGAGGATATATTAATAATTTTTACAACCTCAAACTGTTTTTTACTTGTTACAATATCATCTGGTAAATAAAAAGCAGTTTGTTTTTCTTCATCTTGCTCTAAGACGCTTACAAGCATAGACCTATTCAGAGGAATCATTGTGACTCTCCTTATCGATAAAACTTGTTTCTACTGCCTCAAAAATCTTTGAAAAGTCATCAAAATCAATCTGCTGTTCCCACATCCGATATGCCTTTATTGCAAGGGAAATTTCATCCTTATCCAACCATGAGTTTTCAATAAAGTTTTTGCGTAGATCCTTTCGTGATTCACGAAAAGGGCGCATACAATCTTCAATGGCAGCAAGTGATTGAATATATTCTGCCATTTTTTGTTGTCTATTATTAGTTTTCATTTTTTATCTCCATTAATTCTTTCTTATCCTCTAAAATAGAATAATTTTTAGTGTCTTCGTCATAACACAAAACGATTGGCGGCTCAAAGTTTAATGTTTTTTTTATCTTATTCACAGCAACTTGGTCTGTTACTAAGTCATGAACAATTTTATTTTTTACAATAAAACTTAAAACTTGTCGCGATTGTTCTGTTTCATCAACAAAGACGGTAATTTTTTTACTCATTACAAAATATTTGTATCTTGAGACTCTGGCTCAACGATACGACCAGTCCCGTAAGACCAGCGATGATAAACAATGCCTTTAGAGCCTTTTACTTGATGCTCCATGACCAGCCCATTGTTTTGCATTGGTGTTCCTTCTGCGCCGCAAATAGGACACCGTTTAAACCGACCAATACTGACTTCATATTTATTCTCAACCTTTGAGAAGAACTCGTCCGTCTTTTGATTCATTTAGTTTCTCCTGTTGTTCTTCTTGTTCTAGTAGTATAGCAAGATCTGGATACTTTGTCAAGACCTCTTGTGTTGTGAGACTCTCTTCTAGTTTTATTTTTTTAATTATTTGCTTTATTTTTGTCATGTTATTTTCCTTCCCCTGTCCTTCTAATTTTCTGTTACTTTCTGGTAGATTCTGTGAAATACACCAATCTTATCATTAGTTTTGCTCCCAAAAGTATAAGCATACTCGACATAATCTTTTTTTGTTCCTAAAACAGTGACTTCAATAGCCTCATCATACGGACTCTCAGGCTCATATCTGTAAACTTCGCCTTTAACCGGGTCAGGTTTAAAACCGAGCCATAATTTAATCTTTTCAAACATTACTTTCCTGTACTACCTAATGCTCCATCGCCGCGATCTGAAATAGTAAGCGGATCAACGTAAAGCATTTCTTCCTCTACCGGAAAACTACGCCACTGAACAACTGGAATTAGAACTAATTGTGCAATTTTATCACCTATGTCGATGGTTTTTGAATTGTTCCCAATATTGTGAAGATTAACAAAAATCTCACCTGAATATCCCGAATCAACCACACAAGCACCGACAACCAAACTATTCTTTGCTGCCATACCTGAACGGTTCTTTACCTCCAGCATATAGCCGTGTGGAACTTCAACCTTCAACCCTGTTGGAAGTACAGCGGATTCTCCTGGTTGTAATTTAGTGAATAAGTTTTTTGTCGGACAATAAAAAACGTCTGCGCCTGCGTCAGATGGATTTGCCCTGCTTGGTAGTTTTGCTAAGTTGTGTGTCCTTGCGACTTTTAATAACATTTTTTATCCTTTTTATATTTTTAACGAATTGGGACTCTGCCCATAAGATAGAACCCCTCATTCTTTGACAGCCCCTTTTACTCTTGTAAATTAATCATCTTTATTACGAACTTCAAGAACTTGCTTACGCAATTCCTTTAATGCATTCGCTGCACCTTGTGCTGCCTTACGGACACGAGTACCTGCTGCCTTATTACCACTATCGGCTTTCTCGGCATCGGCAAGTGCCTCTGTAAGTTGTTGAACTACCTGTTCAAGTGAAACCTTAACTGACATTTTATTCTCCTTCTAATTGTCTAATAAGATAATCCAGATACCATCTGGCTTTCTTTAGATCACCGACACGAGATGACTTGTGTCTTGATCTTACTACATACTTTATCACATTTCCTTCGATAAAGTCAAGTTTCCAATCCTGTATTGCATCAATAACCTCAATTTTTCCGGTATTGTAATAGTCAGGATGATTTATTAACTTTGAATAACTTTTTAATTGACTTCTGTTTAAATTCCTTTCGGATTCCTGTGCTGGCATCTCAAACGGATCAACTTTGCTATCTGATTCTTTATTTTGTTTTAGTGTATTAAACATAACACCTCCTTGGTACTCCCAGAGGGAATTGAACCCTCGCTACCGAGATGAAAGCCCGGTGTTCTAACCACTAAACTATGGGAGCGTTTTATTAATCCCAACGTTCATTAAAAAAATCTAAAAGATCTTGAGCGTGGGACCCTTGTTCTGCTGCCTTGATAAGCTCATCAGTAATTTCTGGATGTTCACCAACTCCAACCGTCTGAGTTAGATAGAGGTTTACCTTTGCTTCTGCGTCTTTAATCTGAGCTTCAAGACGATGTTTGGCTGCTTCTAAAAATAAGTTTCCGATTGTGGTTCTTTGCATTTTAATTTCTCCTACTTGGCTCCGTGAGCAGGATTCGAACCTGCGACCACTTGATTAACAATCAAACGCTCTACCGACTGAGCTATCACGGAAAGGTAATTAACCTTGTGG
>Ga0208299_1001612_pt1 | contig 16458 bp, 10 predicted proteins | sample 15_taG_FD_184089 | JGI IMG/M metagenome (GOLD analysis project Ga0208299, IMG submission 184089) | Marine viral communities from the Subarctic Pacific Ocean - 15_ETSP_OMZ_AT15312 metaG (SPAdes) (version 2) | ecosystem: Environmental > Aquatic > Marine > Oceanic | place: Pacific Ocean | collected...
TTGGAGCAGGTAAAAAAGCATTTGGCACTGGCATGGATGAAACTTTAGAAGAATTATCTCAAGAATTCGCAGCTATAGGAATAGATAAAGTATTTCAAGATTTAACCGATGGGCAAGTAGACTTTCAACTTCCAGACATGGAGAGTCAAGAGTGGAGAGATCAAATGACTCATTTAGTAAAAGTAAGTTTTGGAGTAGGAGCATTAGGTGGAATATATCAAGCTTCAATAAAAACTGATAAAGTTATAAATGAAAGTAAATATGATAAACTTGATGATAGCCAAAAAGCAGAGTTAGAACTTCTTATGAATATGCGGAATAATAATTTGAGAAGTGACCGTCATTTAAATAGTGCCTTAGATCAAATTAATTCAGATCTTGAAAGTGGTAAAATTGGTGCAGAGGAAGCTCAAGCAAGAATAAGAAAAGCCGAAGAATTACACAAAGTACATAATGAAATAGATAATAATTTAACTGGATACTCTCAATATAAAATAGCTCAATTAATGTTGCAAAGAAATAAGTTAAATATGCTATTGGATGGTTTAGATCCTAAAGCAGCTAAAGGTATGGTAAACGCTATTGAAGAAATAAATTCTCAAATAGAGTCTATTTCAGGAGATAAAGCTAATATTAGAACCGAAATTGAAAGTACTGAAGAAGGAGTTCAAATGCAGCGAAAGTTAGGTGAAAAAATAATGGAGAGTAGAGGCGGAGGTACAATAACTTTTGCAGAAGATCAACAGCAATTCCAACAAGCTATGGAAGAGCAGAATGTAGGGTTAACTGCAATTGATTTAGACGGTAATGTAGTAGATCAATCTAGTGCTGATGCGATGTATTTACAAGATGGCACTGGAAATATAATAGTTAACTTAGAAAAAATGACTGAGTTATCTACTATTTCTGCAGTTACACATGAGGTATTGCACGATATTACGGCAGATCAACTTGCTAACATGTCTCCTGAACAAAAAACAAAATTAATTGAAGACTTTAAAACGTTCTTAAGTCCTAAAGAATTAGCAGCAGTTCAAGCTAGATTAGATAAAGATTACAAAGGGGCGGGAACTACTACAGAAGAATGGTTTAATGCTTTCCATGATGAAATAGTCTTAGGAAGAATCAAGTATGATAAAGATGTTTTTCAACGAATGGGAAAATGGATTGTAGATAATATTCTAAGACCACTTGCTCCTGATAAATTTAAAAAAGATTTATCTTTTGAAAGTGGAGAAGGTGTTTATAATTTCATAAAAGAGTATTCATTACAAACCAAAAGTATTTTAGAAGGAAAGCAAGCAGATTTCACAGGGGAGGTTAAAGAAAAAGTTTACAATAGAACAAATCCATTAGCTACAGATAAAAGTGTTACTGTTAAAGAAGAAACTGTTACGTTAGAAGAAAATGGAGAGGTTACTTTACCTACCGATGTAGCTACATCTATGAATTTAAGTATTTTAGATGAAACTCCGCAAAATAAAAGTAAACGACAAGGAGCAAGAAACATAGGATTACAAGATTTTTATGAAAGTTTTGCTAGAGATAAAAGTAGAGAAGAGTGGGGTGGAAAAGATGGTTTTTTAAATAATGACAGAGATATAGTAGGGGAAATTGATGGGAAGAAAGTAACAGGATTAGATATAAGAAATTTAATGCTTAGTAGAAGAGTAGAATTAGATGAAGAGGGAAATATAATTGACTATGAAACATGGAAAAAAGATAATCCAAAAGGAAGATATGGGGAAAAAGGAGTTGATATAGGATTTATACCAGATATGATTGCTATTGCTAAACAAAAAGGATTTGATAGTCCTATGGATGTTGCTTATGAAGGAATTGACCCGCTTATAAAACTTATAGAATCATTTAATCCTAAAGTTAATAATAATTTAACTAATTTTGTAGGAACATATTTAGGATTAAAAGTAGGAACCGGAGCTAGAAATATACAAAAGAAAGAAGATACTAAAAGTATTGAAGAATTAAAAGAACAAGGTAAACAAATAGTTGATACAGAAACTACTAGTACTACTAAAGAAAAACCTGAACCTAGTAAAGCTTTATTAAAAGACAAATTAGATAGTAAAGCTGATGAACATTATACTTCATTATTAAGCGAAGCAGCTAAATTAAAAAAATCAGAATTACCTACAAGTTATAAAAGTACTCCTAAATTAAATCCACAAGGAACAGTGGAAATGTTTTTAGAAGACCCAAAAGCGGTTTATACTAGAGGTAAAAGTAAAGGTAAAAATATAGCAGAATCTATAACTGATAAATGGTTAAATAATAAAGATCTTAATAAACAAGATATAGAAGCATTACAACCTTTTATAAATAAGCATAAAGATGCAATTATGTCTGGCGCTATTTCTGAAGGACATGATCCATCAGGTAAGTCTACCGGAGTACAAAACATATTATTAAAAAGTTTATTTGACAAAGGTGCGAGTGCTAAGTTTGCTAAAACAGGTAGTAAACAAGGATTAGATTTACAAAGTAAACGTAATATAACTCCAGAGTTTGAATCTAAATTCTTAGATTTAATGGGTTTAACTGCTGCTGGTACTCCTAATATTAGAAATAAAAATAAATCTAGTCAAGCTGTTAAAGCTGTTATTGATCAAGTGAATAAGATCATGAGCAATCAAGCTATTAGAGAAGTAAACCCTGAAGCCAAGAAAAGTGGGGAAGGTAAATCTAAAGTAATGCTAAGTAATAATGCTCAAGTTGTAGATAACATGCGCAGAGGTGATCTTACTCAACAGGTTGCTGAACAATTAGGGGTAGAATTAGGCGTTGTTCCAAAAGTTACGGTTACTAAAGAAGGTTATTTTGAAAATGTAAAAGGTTATTTTACTAATGTAAATGGAGAGCAAGTATGGAAAGAAGGAACTAAAAAAGGGAAGCCGGTAAAGACGAAGCAAGTGTGGAGAGAGGGAATGAAAAAAGGTAAAAAAGGAGAAACTAAAACTTATAGAGTAAGAGATTGGGATGCAAAAATGCCTGGAACAGATCAAACTTATGGAGAAAGAAGAGATGAAATATTAAATGAGATTTTAGAGAAAATGCATCCAGATGCTAGAGAAATGTTTAGACAAAGCATTGGGCAGCAATCTAAAGATTCTATGTATGGTAATACTGCTGCATTTGATAAGCAAATACCAAAAGAAAAAGGAAGAGGAGATACTGAACAATCTGTGCCTCCTGTAAGAAACAAATATAAAGATAAAGGTAAGCTTAAACCTACTTTCACTATAAAAGGCAAAGATGGTAAAAATAAAAAAGTTTCATTTGAAGAATTTATAAATAGTCCTGAATTTAAAAATAATGAAGCAGCAAAACTTCCTTATTTAAAACATATATTTGAAGTTATACAAGCAGATCTAAAAGATAATCCTCAAAATATTTGGTTTTGGGAGGAAGTAATTGATGATGCTCAAAACAATCAAGATCATTTTTTAAGATTTTTAGCTCCAATAGGATTTTATCCAGTTGATGGTAAAGGAAATCCTATTTTCGATCAAAAAATAGTAGAAGAACATACTCAACCTCAAAATAGAGTAGCAAAATTATTATTACAAGCTGCCGTAAATGGAAAGGTAAATGAAATATTTCCTTTAATTGAAAACACTTACATGCAAGGAGCATTATTAGATGTGGATGATAAGATGACTAAAGGAGAAGGATATAATTACATGAATAAAATGAATGAAGAGTTTTATGATATAGCTGAAGCTTTTCTAAAAGGTGATGCTACTAGTAAACAGATTCATAAAAACGCTCAAAAATTATTTGCTTTAACTAGATATATAAATGACAGGGTTAAAATAGATTTAAATAAATATAAATTCATTCCTACTGGTAAAACATTTACTGAACAAATGGGAGTAGATAGTGATATTTTAACTCCTAATATATTAGAAGCGCAACGTCAATTGATGGAAGGTTTATTAGCCGGGAAAATTTCTTTAAAAATGGCTAAGGGTTTAATAAATCAATTTATAAAATTAGCTCCAGCACAACAGAAAGCTAAATTAGAAACAGAGAAAATGCTGGAAACTACTGCTGTTTTATCTATAAATGAAGGATTAACTACTCAAGAAGTTTTAGACAAAGCTGCTAAAATAGATGAAGCTTTGAAAAAAGCTAATTCATTAAATCAACCTGTTAAAAAAATTAGAGTCTTTGATTTTGATGATACATTAGCTACAACTAATAGTAATATTATATATAACAAACCTAATACAACTGGTAAACCATCTTCAGACTTAAAGGCAATAGTAATGGCAGGTGGACCTGGAAGTGGTAAAAGTAGCGTTGTAAAGAAACTAGGACTACAAAAACAAGGGTATAAAGTGGTTAATCAAGATATATCTTTAGAATGGGCAAAAGAATTGGTGGGATTAGATGCTAAAGAGGCGGAATACGATGCTGTTCAACGTTCTGTTAGAGGTGAATTAGGAGCATTGGCTAGAAAAATTGCAGATAAAAAACTGAATCAATATACTTCAGAGGGGAAAGGTGTTATACTAGATGGAACAGGAGCATCTATTAAGGCTACTGAAGCAAAAGTTAAAGCTTTAAAAGACAAAGGTTATGAAGTTTCTATGATATATGTAGAAACATCGAAAGAAACAGCTTTAGATAGAAATAGAAATAGAAAAGAAAGATCATTAAAAGATAAAATTGTAGAAACTACTTGGGATTCAGTTAATGCTAATAAACAGGTTTATAAAGACAAGTTTGGAGAATCGTTCTTTGAAATTGATGCTAATGAATCAGTTAAACAACTACCTACTGACGTTATCGATAATATTGATTCAAAGCTAAACGAAACAGTAAGAGGTAAAATAAGTCCTGCAGAATTCGCTAGTAAAGGTACAGAAATGGAAACTGAAGGGGCTACATGGGATTTCTCTGAATTTAATAAAGTTGTTGATGGTAAAAAAGGACCTTTGTTAGAGGTTGCTAAAAAAATTCAAGCAGCTAGAGGAGCTGAAGATGTGTTTGTTTTAACTGCTAGAGCTCAAGAAGCTGCTGGACCTATACAACAATTCTTAGAAAGCGTAGGATTAAATATACCTATAAATAACATTACTGGCTTAGGTAATAGTTCTCCACTTGCAAAATCTAATTGGATTGTAGACAAAGCAGCTGAAGGTTATAATGATTTTTATTTTGCAGATGATCATACTGGTAATGTAAAAGCTGTTAAGGATGTATTAGATGTCATAGATGTAAAGGGTAAAGTACAACAAGCTAAAGTATCTTTAAGTAATTCTGCAGATGTAAATAATCAATTCAATAAATACATAGAAGCTGCAAGTGATGTTGATTGGTATAAAACCTATTCAGAAGCTAAGGGAAAAGTTGTAGGTAAGAAAAAAGGTAGATTTGGAATACTTTTACCTCCATCAGCTGAAGACTTCTTAGGATTATTATATTCTACTTTAGCACCAGGAAAAGTAGGTGAAGAGCAATTGAAATTTTATGAAGAGTTATTATTAAAACCATATGCTGCAGCTATAACAAATTTAACTTCAGATAGAGTTCAGTTAATGCAAGATTTTAAGGAATTAAAAAATAAATTAAATATTCCAAAAAATTTAAGAAAAACAACTAAAAGTGGATTTACAAATGAACAAGCAATTAGAGTTTATTTATGGAATAAAACTGGTGAAGAAGTAAATAATTTATCCAAAAAAGATTTAAAAGAATTACTTGATCTAGTAGAAAATGATCCACAATTAAAAGCATTTGCAGATCAATTACTAACTATTACTAAAGGAGATGGTTATTCAAAACCAGGGAGAAATTGGTTAAGTGGAACTATAACTACAGATTTAATAGACATTCTTAACACTACTAAAAGAAGTAAGTATTTAGAGGTTTGGAAAGAAAACGTAGATGCAATTTTTTCTAAAGAAAATTTAAATAAACTAGAAGCAATTCATGGCACAAAATATAGAGAAGCCTTAGAAGATATGCTTCGAAGAATGAAGAGTGGTAAAAACAGACCTGCAAGTAATAACAAACTTACAAATCAAGTAATGGATTGGATTAATGGATCTGTAGGAACTATAATGTTCTTTAATATGCGATCTGCTTTATTGCAATCTATTTCTGCTTCTAACTTTGCAAACTGGACATTTAATAATCCTTTGAAAATGGGGACAGCTTTTGCTAATCAAAAACAGTTTTGGAGTGATTTTGTTTTTATAATGAATTCTGACTATTTGGTTGATAGAAGAAAAGGATTAAAATTAAACATAAATGAAAATGAAATTGCTGATGCAGCTAAGAGTTCTAGAAATAAATCTAAAGCAGTTATTAATTATATATTAGAAAAGGGATATTTACCTACTAAATTCATGGATAGTTTTGCTATAGCTTCAGGAGGTGCTATGTTCTATAGAAATAGAATAAAGGACTTAGTGAAAAATGAAGGCAAATCTCAGGAAGAAGCTGAAAAGCAAGCTATGGAAGAATTTAAAGAAAAATCTGAAGCTTCTCAGCAATCATCTGATCCAAGTAAAATCTCATCACAACAATCTAGTTTAATGGGTAGATTATTACTTCAATTCGTAAACACCCCAATGCAATATGCTAGATTACAAAAACGTGCTTTACAAGATTTAATAAACGGTAGAGGTTCTAAGAAAGAGCATATAGGTAAAATTATGTATTATGGTGTGATTCAAAACCTATGGTTTAATGCTATGCAGCAAGGTTTATTTTTATTAGGGTTTGAAGATGATGATGATGAAGAAAGAAAAAATAAAAAGACTTTTAACACTATAAATGGAATGATGGATAGTATTTTAAGAGGTACAGGATTTGGGGGAATGACACTGTCTGTTTTAAAAAATCTAGGAATAGATATATATGATAGATCTCAAAAAAGTAGACCTGAGTATTCGGCAGCATGGCAAGAGTTACTTAATTTTTCTCCTGCTATTAGGAAAAAATTAATGAATTTAAAAGGTGCAGGGTGGGAATTTGATTCTAAAAAGCGAAGAAAAAATATTGCTAAAAAAGGTTTTGCTATAGATAATCCTGCCTGGGAAGCGCTTGCTAAAGTAGTAAGCACAACTACAAACATTCCGGTAGATAGATTGTTTGTAAAAGCTGAAAATATAAAAGCTGCAATAGCAGAAGATACAGAAACTTACGAAAGTATATTTATGCTATTAGGTTGGCCATCGTGGGATGTTCAACCAGAATCAAAAGACAAAGGCAAAAAGAAAAAAGTAAAACCACCATTTACAATTAAGAAAAAAATTGATATAGGAAAAAATAAACCTTTCAAGTTGAGAAAGAAAATAACAATAAAATAAAATAAATAATAATTAATTAAAAATAAAATATGATGAAAACTTTACTAAAAGCAATTTTAATATCCTTATTTACAGGATTAGGAATTATTTCAATCACCGCTCAATGCGATAATGGAAATAATATATATCCCTCAACTCCACATACTCCCACGCCTAATGCTTGGAGTACCGCTTCAGGAAATAGCTGGGCAGGAGAAGTAATACCAATAAACGTAAGAGCAGGTTATGAGTATCAATTCTCAACTTGTGGAACTTATGGAGGTATGACTGCGCGTTATGATACTCAACTATCTCTTTATGATGATAACAGAACTAACGTAGCTTACAATGATGACTATTCAGGATGTTCCACTCAAAGCTATATATCTTGGACTGCAACATATGATGGTGTTGCTTTTTTACATTTAAATGAATACAATTGCCAATCAAATCAAACTGCTACGGAGGTAATGATATACTCTACTCCTGCAGCCGCGCCAGCAGCTTGTACTACTTTAGATTATATAGAAGATTTTGAATCTGGTTCTAGTGGTATAGCAATTACTGCTGGTACAGGTGGATCAGGTGTTATAGATGCTACTTCTGGAAATAGTAGTTTAAATGGTTTACACTTACAAGGTAATACTAGTTCTTATTGGTATACTCCTTATAACACTGGTGCAGATGCTTTTAATAGCTCTCCACATCACGTCGTTACTGCTTCGATAGATATATGCGCTTCAACAAGTCCTAATATAAAACTTGTGTTTGATAAAATGCAAACATATACATGGAATCCAGATTATTGTTGGTTTAGATTAACAGTTAATGGAACTCCAATTTCTGATGTGAATGGTAATACATATTTTAATGGTTCTAGTAGCACTTGGACTTCAATGGAGTATGATCTTTCAGCTTATGCTAATGTTGATTTTACTATAGCATGGGAATCATGTAGCAAATATTACACAGGATATACCACAACTGGAATGGGTGGAGATGCTGTTTATATTGATAATATAGTTATGAGACAATCTGTTGGTGTTAATCCTCCGACAACACCTGGTGTTATAGTAGGTGATGATCAACCAAACGAAGCAACTCCAAATCTTACTTATACAGTAGCAATAGATAATAATGTAGTATCTTACGCTTGGACAGTTCCTACTAATTGGACTATTATATCTGGTCAAGGAACTAACACAATAACTGCAGCAGCAGGAAACTATGACGGTAATATATCTGTAGTAGCTACTAACAGTGCTGGGAGTTCTTCTCCAAGAACAATGGCTGTAGATGTAGCTTTGATTGAGAGAAATTTTCCATATTCAGAAGGTTTCGATAATGAAGCTCTTGATGGAACATCTGCTTCCTTAACTGGGTTTACTTTTGATGCTAATGGTTGGAGAAATATATCAGGTGATAATGCAGACTGGAGAACTTATTCAGGGACTACACCTAGTAGTTATACTGGTACAAGTGGAATAGATCATAGTATAGGAACTTCTTTAGGAAGATACTTATACATGGAATCTTCATCTCCAATGTTTCCTAATAAGACGTTTGATTTGTTATCCCCTGCGTTTGATTTAAGATCAACTACGACTCCTATCTTAACCTTTTGGTTTAACATGGAAACTGATAACACAAACTCTGAATTAGCTTTAACATATAGTTTAGACAACGGTGATACGTGGAGCAACGATGTTGCTTTTATGGATCATTCAGTTAGTAGTTCACCAAATGTAGTAGGAGATATGGGGAGTAATTGGAGACAAGGATTAGTTGATTTAACTTTCTTACAACCTCAAAGAAGTGTGATGTTTAAAATAACAGGGACTACAGGTAGTACGTACTCTTCTGATTTATGTTTAGATGATATTAAATTAGTTGATGCAGCGAGTACTTCCGTTGACGTTGGAGAAAATTTAACAATAGTTTCTAATTATAGTGGAGCTACAGGATTTGTTTTAAATGGAACAGATGATCAAGTAATAACATCTAATAATTCTTCAATTCCAGATTTAACTATTGATAATAGTAATGGAGTTACGATTAATGGAGACTTAACTGTTGCAGCCTTAACGTTGACAAATGGACACATTAAGATGGGTTCTGGAGACGTTTTAACAACAGATGCGATTACAGGGACGTTCAGTACTAATAGTCATATAATAGGGTCTGTAAGACGTACATCTAATAATACTGGGGTTAAAGTATTTCCAGTTGGTGATGGTATAAAATATAGACCTGTTTCATTAGTACCTCAAACAAGTTCTACTAGTGACTATACAGTTATATATAATAATACAGCTCATAGTTCAGTTGATTTCTCTACATACCCCGATGGAACTCCAACAGGTAGTAATTTACATTCTATAGCTAATGGATATTTCTGGGACATAGAAAAAGGTGTAGGATCTACTCCAGCTAGAATTGGTATAGGTTGGGATGCTACAATGAATGTTACAGTGGCTAACGATATAGTTGTTGCTCACTACAATTCATCAACAAGTCAATGGGAAAATATTATGGGTGGTAACGTAGCTACTGGAACTGCTTCAAGTGGTTTAGCTCTATCAGATTACACCTCAGATTTTAGTCCATTTGGATTTGGATCAAGTAGTGGTAGCAATGCTTTACCTATAGAACTATTATCTTTTACTGGTACAGAACATCATGGAGAAGTAACTCTTAATTGGGATGTAGCTTCACAGGTTAATAATGACATGTTTCAAATACATAAATCAATAGATGCTAAACAATGGGAATTTGTAGGTGCTGTTAGAGGTGACGGTAATACTAACGCAGAGTTTAGTTACTATTTAATTGATGATAAACCTTATACAGGGAGATCATACTATAGATTAAAGCAAGTTGATTACGATGGTAGAGAGGAAACGTTTAAACCTATAACTATTAATATAGAATCTACAGTTGAAGTAAACTTAAGTCCTAATCCTGCAGAAGGAGCTATATCTTTCAGAAGTAATGAGATGTTATATGGTATAACAACTATTACTATTGTAAACGCTATAGGTAAGATAATGTATGAAGAAACTTTTGATAACAAATTCAACACATTAAAGATAGATCTTGAAGATTATGCAAAAGGATTTTACTTATTAAATTTAAAAAATAATCAAAAAAACGAAACACTTAGATTTATAAAGAAATGAACAGAATTAAATCATATAATACAGCAATTAGAATTTTACGTCGCAAAAAGAATAAAGCCCTTATGGCGTTTAGGTTTACTAAAAATAAATGATATGAAGCCCAAGGGTTTAGGAGATAGTATAGAAAAAATAACAAAAGCAACAGGCATAAAGACCTTGACTAATATATTTAGTAAAGTTACTAAAAAACCATGCGGATGTAATAAGAGAAAAGAAATCTTGAATAAAAGGTTTCCTTATAAAAAATAACCATTTAAAATAAAAAAAAAGATGAATTTAAAGAATGTGTGGAAATTGCAGAAACGAATAGCACAAATGCAAAAACAAATAGATGAATGTTGTGATGATCCACCACCTTCAGGTGATGTAAATTACTGCGTATTTACGGCTTGTGAAACAGAACCGTGTAGTAAAAATGGCGTAGACTTTGAAAGTCCAGGAGATACGCTTAGCCAAATAGCTTTACAACAGGATTTGTGGCCAGAAATGGAAGTATGTCCTGAAGCTATTAAAGTAACTTTTGAAGGAACACCAGAAGGTAGTGAAGAACCTATTACTTGGTGCTGTTGTTTTACTTTTGTTGAGCAAGTTGAAGCTCCAGCAGGAATGGGAACACCTCATATAAGTTCTTACGAAATAATTGATGATTGTACAGTTCCTACATGTGAAGAATGTTACGAAGAAGAACCTTGTGAAATAACTTCATCCCCTAGTAACGTTATTAAATTCACAACTTCAGCTGCTCCAGATGGAGAAGTTGATAATATAACTACAACTGAAACTTATAATGACGGTTGGAACGGTATGGAGATTAGCATAGTGCGTCTTAGCGATAACAATGTTGAAGCTACTTACACAGGTCCTCTTGCAGGTAGTCTCTCTAAAAATGAACCACCGTTATATTTGCAACCGAGTACTGAATACGGGATATATATAAATGATGCTGGTGCTTGGCCTAGTGAAAACGGCATTATTATTGAACAAGATGGAGCAAACCTGTTAACGGTTAATGGCTTCCCTGGTTTAGTATCAAGTTCAACTTGTGAATGGTTTGTGGAACAAGGAGAAGGCGAAGGCGAGGGAGAAGGTGACGGAGAAGGTGAAGGAGATGGCGAAGGCGAAGGATAAAATTTAGGAACTAAAAAAAATGGGCACCATACCCAAAGTTCCTGTAACCAAAAAAGGGGATCTCAAAACGAGGTCCCCTTTTTATTTTTTAGTTAGTAAAATTTATTTGTTCATCAATATCTCTTTATCTAAATTGTCATAGTAATCGTAATCTCTATGGAAGTACATTGTGGTTCTATTTCTAGGGAATAAGGCTCTTTCTATGACTTGGAAGTCTCCATACTGTTTATTGAAAATCATTCTAAAGTAATCTTTTTTCCATTTACCATAGTATATAACTTTTTCACCCTTTAGTTTTAATTTATATACAGGAATATAATGAATTATTTCTCCTTCATTATCGAAGTCATAAAATATAGCAGCTTCGTATTTATTATTGTTATCTATTATTGTATCTGGATCTGATGAGAAATAAATTACCCCAGTAGAGTCCTCTTTTTCATCAAACTCTATCCATCTTACGTAGTTGAATCTAACCTGAGATGTTGCTATTGTTGATATTAGTATTGTTATTATTAATATTATATTTTTCATTTTATTTTATTTTATTTCACATGATCCACCAGCACAAGCTAATTCCCCTGCTAAATCTGTCTCGTCATCTGTTTCTATTATTTTAGTTAAATCTATTTCTTTTAAATAACCTAACATCTCTCTATATTCTGCAGCTGATATATCTTCAAATGGGGCTTGAACATAATTCCCTCCATCATATGGAAGTACAGAAAGGCCATTATAATGCTCTCTATTATCCCACATCCACTTACCCGCAGCCTCCCACTCATTATCTTTTAAACTAATTGTAGCAGATACATTGTGAGTATTAGATCCTTTTCTATGACCTGACTTGACCCATTCATTTGCTACTTTCTTAACCCGTTCTAAAAGATCAAATGGAGATTCAGTTCTAAGTATGGAACCTATTGGCGCTTTTTGTGGTATAGATATTACAGCAGTATCATGAGGTCTAAAATAGTCATCTTCAATTAATTCTGGGTGCTTAAATTTTAGATATTCATATATAGATTCATTTTTACCGACTCTTATCCTACGGACGTAATAATCATTATGCCACGCATGAATACCAGATGATGTTCCTAACGTCAGAGATGTCGTCCCTGCAGGCTTTACGGTTGTACATCGTGCAGCTTTATTTATTCCTATTAAGTTTGCAACTCTTGTATTTTCTCGTTTTACTAATTGAGCGGCTTTTTGCATGTCGTATTTTAAGACGGCACCACTTCCTATACCTGTCATAGATACTCCTATTAAAGCATCTTTCTCTGTCGTTTGTTGCCATATTTCTCTTAAATAATGGAAGTCAGTATAGCCAGCTTGTAACGTACCTATAAACGCAGCAGCTTTTACTCTTCTATTAAAATCTTCTTGAGACTCAATATCGCTTACGTTAACTTCACATAAATTACAAAATTGATAAGGTCGTAAAGCAATCTCACAACAAGGATTAGTTCCCCAATCTTTGTCATTATTAAAGTAAATACCAGGTTCTCCTGCTCCACTTTTTTCCACTCTATCCCATAGTTTCATAAAATAATCTTCAGTAATCTTATGCCTCATTAACACTGCTGAATTATTTGCTCTACCTCTTTGAGGATTAGTTTCCCACCAATTTCCAGATTTACTAGATATCATTTCAAAATCATCTGCAGAGAACAAAGATATTAGAGCTGCTCTACGGATACCACCAGCTAATACGGCATCTGCTATGTAACAAATGATATCATGAACTTCTAAAGTAGATAATTGTTCTCCATCTTCTTTAGCTTGTAATAATCCTTTTAATTTAACTAAGCATTCTTTCAACGGTTGTGGACCTGGAGCTTTACCTCCTGATGTTACGAGTTGGGCTCCTTTAGGTCTTATGTCTGAATAATCAAAACTAATTCTAGAAGATCTTCTCTCTCCTAAATATGATTTCATTAATACTTTTATAGCATCTGCCCAACCTTCAATTGAATCACCAATCAAAAATCTTCTTCTTCTTTTTTCATAAGGTTTATTTATAGGAGGTAGTTTAGATACATGATGTCTTTGAACTGAATATCCTACACCTGTTCCTCCAAGAAGCAGAAACATTACTTCATGGAAGCAATCCACATGGTCAATCGGGAGATAAGCGCAGTTATATACTCTATTAGGAGATATTTCAATAGGTTTGCCACTGAATTGAAGACTACGCATGCTTGGTAAAACTTTTTTATCATATATTAATTTATAAACTTTTTCTATTTGATCCGCTAGATTAGGATATGTTTTAATATGCATTGCTTTATTCCTTGATACTAACTCAACCCAAGTTTCCCTGCGTTCTAGTTTGGGAATATATTTAGCATATTTCATATACACTGTTATATTAGATAATATTTTACTAGCTAATTCCATTTATTTTATTTTAATTGTTTTGTTTTCATTTTCTTCCACCTGTTGTTTTAGTTTATCGATAGCATCTTGATAACCAGGTAATAATTTTACAGTTTCAAGCGTTCCAATACCTAATTCACGCAGGTTGGTAATTTCATTGATCAATTGTTGAAGAACTCTAGTCATTGCTTCTAGTTTATTCTTCATTTCTAGTAAATTCTTTTCTTTCATTATATATATTTATACACAAATCAATTAGGGGTAAGTAAAACACATGAGATACAAAGTTTTTGCTTTTATAAGTTCTAAGGCCTATTAATATTCCAGGGTATAGTCCTATACTTATGTCCCATCTTTTCATTCTATTTTATTTGTCTTTCAAATTCTATTAATTCTTTATATTTTAAATATCCTTTGGTCTTAATGCTCCAATTAACAAATTTATCAATTTGTCTATTTTTATATTGCATTCTTGCTATTGCTGCACTTTGCTTAGGATGAGGTTTATTGTCTCGTCGCACTCTGCTTGATTTTGTGGTTTGTAAATTGTTACTGATGGACGGTTAAATTTTATGTATCTTTTAAATAATTTCCATCTAAGAGGAAAAGATTCATTAGGTCTTCCTTTACATTCGATTATAAAATTAGATCCTATAAAATCTGGAGTATATTTAATATTATTTATATTCTTATTTCCTCTATTTTTATATTCACCTTTTCCATTAGCACACCGTTCATAAACATCGTTTGTAAACGTAAAAGCAGAAACTAATTCAAACGTTTCTCCTTCGTAAATTGCATTAATATTTGCATTTTTTAATGCTTTATACATATAGGCTTCAAGGCCTGAAGCGAAAGAAATCCCATCAACTAGGGTTTTCTTCGCTCTCACAGGTCCTTTCTTTCTTTTACGTCGCAACATCTGTAACGTAGTATGGTAAACCTATTTCAGTATCTTTCTCCTGTAGTTCTTCTCTAGCAGTCTGAATGTATAGTATTGCATCCATTAACTCCTCTTGTATATCATTAAGATATCCTAGAAGATCTTTATGTCCACCAGTTCTTTCAGAATCTAATGTTCTACCATATTTTTCATACCCTACGTCTGAACGTGATACAAATTTATCAACAACTCTCTCAACTACTGGGTCTCTAAATTTAATTTTCTTTTCATTCATATTAAGCATTTTTTACAAATGTACCATTTTCCATTTTGCCTTTACGGTTCTTGATTTCATTATAAGCTGAATTAATACAGTATTCTATATCTGTACCTATTAGCTCTGCTAGATTAGTTAGTACAACTACCATATCTCCAATAGCATCAACTTGTTCTTCGAAATCATCTTTCAATAATCCTCTACCAAGTTCTCCAGCTTCTTCCATTAATTTACAGAACTGAGTTTTAGGATCTCCTTTCTTATAAAGACCTCTAGCATTAGCCCAATTTCTTATTAATGCAAAAGTTTCATAAGACCCGTTTAAACGGTGTTGTAAATCATCTTCTATAGTTCTTTGATAACTTTTAATCTTATCTTTAGCTTTATCTTTAAAAGCTTCAAAGAAAGCTTTATTATACACATAACTTCTTCTTGCATCATACATAGAAGTCTTTGCGTTGTCGACAATCCACTTTACTGTTTTAGTATTAAGAGGAAATTTTCCATATAGTGTATCCCAATCTTCTCCTAAATGATCCATTAAATTACCTTTTAGTTTGTTCAAAGGCCATGGAAAAGTTGATGTCATTTCTGTTGCATTTATTTTCATATTATTAAATAAGTTTTTATATTCTACTCTGTCAATCTTATAGCCATAAGACTGTTGAAGTTCTATCTCACGTTTTGATATATAATCTATATCGTCGCTATGATCAAGAACTTCATATTCGTCTGGAAAGTATCCCTGTTGTTTTGTTACCCTATCATTAAGATCACGTGTAACTCCAATCTTTTTACCCGGGATGTGGTATAAATAATATATTATATTATCCATAGTAATCTGCCTTTCGTTGTATTAAGTTATTTTTATCTAACTGTGATTCATAAATATGGATATTATGTGCAAAGTGATAATAACCACCTTGTTCATATCCTGTCCTCTCTGAGACTAGTTTTTGTAATTGTGAAAAACAATATTGATCGATGCAGAAACCGAACCAGAGATCATTAGATCGCATCGTAACGCACATCTCAAGCTTATTATTCACAACTGAAAACTGAACCGCAGTCGTACACGGTGTATCATACCTATATCTTGATATTTCTTTACCATCATATATCGATATAACTGCTTGTCTAGTATTTGGGTCGCTTTTTAATTTAGCTACAACTTTGTCTAATTGATATTCTCTCTCCCATTGTGCTCCGTAATTAGAGTTAACCTCTCCACGTTCATTAGCCATTTTCTCCCAAATATTTGGTACCATTCCATATATCTCCTCTAGT
>Ga0208299_1001613_pt1 | contig 16453 bp, 21 predicted proteins | sample 15_taG_FD_184089 | JGI IMG/M metagenome (GOLD analysis project Ga0208299, IMG submission 184089) | Marine viral communities from the Subarctic Pacific Ocean - 15_ETSP_OMZ_AT15312 metaG (SPAdes) (version 2) | ecosystem: Environmental > Aquatic > Marine > Oceanic | place: Pacific Ocean | collected...
TTTGACCCAAAACCAGCTGAAGGTGATTGGAATGGCGCAGGATGCCATACTAATTTCTCTACTAAAGCAATGAGAAACTCTTTAGAAGCTTGTGAGAGAGCAGCTGTGGCTTTGGGAGAACGATCGCGCCTACATATTGAAAATTATGGTGCTGATATTGAAAAGAGACTAACCGGCGATCACGAAACTTGTTCCTATAAAGAATATAGGTGGGGAGTTTCAGATCGTGGAGCCTCTGTAAGAATTCCTTGGCAAGTAGCAAAAGAAGGCAAAGGCTATATTGAAGATAGGCGACCAAATGCCAATTGCGACCCTTATCTGGTTACGAGATTAATCACAGAAGCAGTTTGCGGAGGGCAATAATGTCTGATAGTGAAAATAATAAAATTTGGACCAATTATGGTTTCTTTGAGCATTACAATGAAGCAAAAAATAAAATTAATGACTTAAAAGATGAATTTGAATTATATAAGATTAAAAGAGTAAGAGAAAAAAGTAAAGAAGGCTGGTTTAAGCTTAAAGTATGGAATAAACCAGCAGAAAATAAAAAGAAGAGCAAGAAAAATGCTAACAAAAAAGTTCGCAATTGACGCCAACGGAGAAAAAGCATACGAAGGAGCAGAAGTACTTTATAAAAATAGAGTATGGTTGCTTGAAGCAATTGACTATCTCAGTTGGAATAGAAATCAATATTTAACTCTTTTAGACCCGAATAATAAAATAAAAAAAATGAGGTATATTGACCCTCGCGAGGTTACAATAATTGGCAAAAAAATTCTTTACTAGAGAGATGGGCTATGTTTGTTCTCCCTACAATTTCAGTATTCAAGCGAAATATACATCAATTCCCAGAAACGGAGAACAAGTTGGCGGCTTAGAGTTATCATTCTATGATAATGGCCATTTATCACTACAAACAAACCATTTCATGAAATTAGCGCCAAGAAATCGCACAGAGTTTGACGACGCAGTGACGCTATGCCTAAAAAGGATTTTTCACAGAGATGAGAATAATTTTATAAATATGTTTTTAGATTATACTCGTCAAGGTATACAGTTTTATAATGATCTAAAAACTGTTAGGAATAAATTAGGTATAAAAATATTTGTAAAAAAATAAATATTCTATATGTAGGGCGGGCGCATTATTTCATAATATTTTTTTGAACGCTGAACATGTGAAGTAGCATGCTCTATCAATGAACGCCTAATAAACTGTCTTAAGGCGTAAAATTCTACAGCAACTACAACTGAATGCATTTTTGTAAATACAGAATGTAATACTCCAATAAGCTCACCTTTATCATTTAATATCATTGAGCCGCTTGATCCTGGACCGGCATCAAAAGTAAACAATCCAGTAAAACCTTTACTTCCTATATATCTTCCTTCAAATATTGGTACAACGTTGTCATAATGAATGCCATATGGTGAAGCAATGTTAAAAACTTTGTCTCCTTCTTTTGGCGCTCTAGATGCTAGCCTCACTTCTTCAATTCCGTCTACCAAATCTTCAGCAAAAATCATACATACGTCAATTTTTGTATTTTTGCTTACTACAACTGCTTTAAAGGTGTCACCACCTAAAGTTTCTACGTATAAATTGTCGCGAAACTTTATATTTTCTGGGATATCTTCTTTTTCTGTGCTACAAACATGTGCAGCTGTTACAATAAAAGAACCCTTGTATGTTTTCTTTACTACGAAACCCGAGCCAGCAGAAGCCATTTGCCCTTGAGTGCAGATATCATTGACACAAATCCTTAAGTCAACAGTTTTCTTAATATAGATATATCCTTTTCGTGGAAGAATATCATTGGCCGACTTATTACTTAAAGTTCCGCAAGATACCATGAACCCTGTTAGAATAAAGAGACATATTGCTCTTAACATTATTATTTTCCCCCTTTTGACCAATTTTTTAAATCAGCCGCATAGTATAAATAAGTCAAATAAAACAATTGTTCGCCAAAGTTTAAATAAAAATAGAACACTAATTACTATGCAGCACTTAACTGTGCTTAATGTTTGAGAGTTTTTATGGCAAAAAAAATCTATGTTTTAGACACTAGTGTTTGTTTGACTGATGCTAGTTCTGTTCTTTCTTTTGCGAATAACGATATTATTCTTCCGTTAAAAGTTTTAGAAGAAATAGACAATCACAAGAAAAGACAAGACAGTGTTGGTTCGAACGCAAGAGAAATAATACGCAAATTAGATGCTTTACGAGAAAAAGGCAGTCTTTATAAGGGTGTAAGACTAGGAAAAGGGAAAGGCGTTATATATGTCAAGCTGTGTAGAAAAGATGACTCATTAGACGGTTTAAACTTACACATTCCAGATAATGAAATAATCGGAGTTGCTTTAAACCAAAAGCAAGACAATCCCAAAAGAAAAGTGATTGTAGTCACACGCGATATTAATATGCGAGTTAAATGTGACGCTTTAGGCTTGGCAACTGAAGATTATCAATCTAATCATGTTGTTAAAGATACAAGCTATATGTATACAGGCTTTATGGAATATTTGGTTGATGAACCGGTATTAGATAGGCTTTATAACGAAGAAGAGGTGTATATCGAAAAAGATGAGCTAGCTTTGATGCCTAATCAATTTATAATGCTAGTCTCCAATCAGAATGAAAAAAAGACTGCTCTTGCAAGATTCTTTTCTTATTCACAGCCTCTTAAAAGAATTAACGGAAAACATAAAAGCGCTACTTGGGGAGTAAAACCAAGAAATAAGGAACAAATGTTTGCCTTAGACTTACTGAAAGATTGTGATGTCCCAGTGGTGACTTTGGTAGGCAAAGCAGGAAGCGGAAAAACCCTTTTAGCTATAGCTGCTGGATTACAGCAGATAATGGAGACTGGAAAATACAAAAGACTGATTATTTCGCGGCCAATTCAGCCAATGGGCCGAGATATTGGCTTTTTACCAGGCAGTATAGAAGAAAAAATGGCGCCTTGGGTCGCACCCATTCAGGATAATCTAAAATTTCTTATGGGCAACGACAAGGAAACGTTGCAAATGTATGTTAGTAATGGTACAATTGAAGTAGAGGCATTGACATATATAAGAGGTCGTTCAGTGTCTAATGCTTTTATTATCATCGATGAGGCGCAAAATCTCACAACACATGAACTTAAAACAATAATCACACGTGTTGGTGAAAATACTAAAATCGTTTTAACTGGTGATATAGAGCAAATAGATAATATGTATATTGATGAAACATCAAACGGATTAACTCACGCTGTAGAAAAATTTAAAACTTACGACGTCGCAGGCCATATAACCCTAATAAAGGGCGAACGTTCTAAAGTCGCCACCTTAGCAGCAAAGATATTTTAAAAAAATATATTTTATATGATAATATTACAAAAAGGAGTAGAATATGTCTAATGAAAACCCAGACTTGTTGAAAGTTGTAACCACAGAAAACCCACTTAAGCAGATGTTGGTTAACTATGTTGGCGAAAAACTAGAACCAGAAAATGATGAAGTAAACATAGAAATGATCATTCAAGTGATGGCCGAAGAATTTCCGGATATGCTCTTAACTATAGCAGAAGAAAATTTTATTAGAGGATATCAACAAGCCCTTGCCGACGTTGATGCAGCGGATAAAACAGTTGCGACATAATATATGAAAGATTATATCACTTCCGGCGCAGCTGCATCAAACAAAGCATTAAAAGAATTGAAGATATATAACAAACCAGTACAAGCATTAAAACCTTTTGAAAATAAGATAAATTTTGTATCTGTAATCAAGCAAGTTGAGCGTTTGGTACCAGAACACCTTATGAACAATATTGACGCATTCTACGTAGGAAACTTTAAAGAATTCGCAAAGAAAAATAGAGAGTTTAATGCGATGTATAAAGATGGCGCTATCTACATATCACCAGATCAAGATAATGAAGAAGATCTTTTAGATGATATTATTCACGAGATTGCTCATTCTTTGGAAAATGAATATCGCGACCTTATTTATGGTGACAATACATTAGAATCTGAGTTTTTAGGAAAACGAAAAACTCTACATTATTTAGTTGACAAGCCAATGTTAGATATGGTATACTATAACAATCCGGATTACAATGTAACGTTCGATAAACATTTGTATAAGGATATTGGGTATGACAAATTGAGACTTATTTCTGCTGAACTTTTTTATTCTCCCTACGCCATCACATCTCTAAGAGAATATTGGGCAAATGGTTTTGAGAACTATTTATTGGGAGACAAATTAGCGCTTAGAGATTTAAGCCCTGCGTTGTTCAGTAAAATTACAGAAATACTAGAAAATAGTGAGGATTAATAAATGAATTTTAGTGAAAAAAGAGAAAAAAACAAAATAACTATTACAGTAACGTTACCCGGCTGGAAGGATCCAAAAAGTCGCGTTAAGTATCGATTGGCACAAATGGATGCAATATTAAAAGAAAACTATGATTTAAAAGGTTATGATTTAAGCCCTGGAGCGCCAAGTTACATATCTAATGTTAATAATAATAGTGTTGGTGTATTTGTATATGAAAAGAGTGGATCAAGCGCTAAACCAACACCAAAAATTAAGAAAACAAAGAAAACAACCAAGTCAGAGGGATAAATGGCTCATATATCGTTTTCGGAATTAAAAGAATGGACAGTGTGTCCATGGAAACATAAGCTTAAATATATAGACAAAATTAAACAGTTTAGAGGAAATGAATATACCGCGTTCGGCACCGCTTTGCATACCGTTTGCGAGACTATAGCTCTACATAATGATAAGGAAGTCTTTGATTGGCCTTCTTATGATGCAGAAGAACATTTTGAATCAGAATTTTTAATTAACCTACAAAAACTTAAATCAGTCGATCCAGAATTTGAATTCAAACCAAAGCTAGTTAGCGATATGCGTGAACAAGGCAAGTTTCTTACACAACATATTTTACCTGGCCTACAGAAAAGTTTTGGAAAGTTTGAATTAGTTGCCGTTGAAGAAAACTTATATGAATCAATCAAAGATCAAAATAAAAACTTTAAAGGCTTTATTGATCTGGTGTTGTATACTCCAGACGACGGCAAATACCATATTATAGATTGGAAGAGCTGTAGTTGGGGTTGGGATAGCAGAAAAAAGACTGAGAAGATGATTACCTATCAGCTGACTTTATATAAACACTTTTGGTGTTTAAAACATAATAAAGACTATAATGACGTATCAACTCACTTTGCTCTTCTCAAAAGAACAGCCAAAAAAAACCATGTTGAAATCTTTAAAGTTTCGAATGGGTCAAAAAAAATCAATAATGCCCTTAAATTATTATACAAAGCCAATTATAATATTGATAAAAAGAACTATATCAAAAATAAGCTTTCCTGCTATGGAAGATATGGCGCTTGTGAATTTTTAAAATCACAGCATTGCAAATAAGAGGTTCAAATGGATAAAAAGATTAAGGTTTTAACCATTAGCGATATGCCTTTATCGCCTAGTGGTGTCGGCACTCAAACAAGATATATGTGTGAGGCCCTTTTAAAAAGCGGTAAATTTCAAATAAGGTCATTAGGAGGAGCAATAAAGCATCCCAAATATGATCCCATTAAAACCGAAGAATGGGGGGATGATTGGATCATGTTTCCAGTCGACGGATATGGTAGTCCAGAAATGCTCCGATCGATTATTCGTCAAGAAAAGCCTGATATTCTTTGGTTTATGACCGATCCTCGTTTTTGGGGTTGGTTATGGGAGATGGAGAATGAAATTAGACCGCTTTGCCCTATGGTGTATTATCATGTATGGGATAATTATCCTTATCCTACTTTTAATAGGACATATTATGAATCTAATGATTTCATTGCAGCAATTTCCAAGGTTACCGATGATATTGTAAAAACTGTAGCACCTAACGTCAAATCACAGTATATACCGCATGCGGTGGATAATGATATATTTAAACCAATCGAAGACACAGGACAGTTTGAAGATTATAAAAAAGCTATTTTTGGTAATTACTATGATCCAGAAAAATTTATTTTCTTTTGGAATAATCGTAATGCTCGACGGAAACAAAGCGGTTCTTTGATTTTTTGGTTTAATGAATTTTTGCATAAAGTGGGTAGAGATAAAGCTTGTTTAGTAATGCATACTGAAGTAAAAGATCCAAATGGTCAAGATCTTCAAGCAATTATAGAAGAGCTTAATCTTACAAATGGCGAAGTACTTTTTAGCCAACAAAAAGTACCACAAGATAAGTTGTCTTTAATCTATAATGCGGTAGATTGTACAATTAATGTTTCCGATGCTGAAGGGTTTGGCTTGGCAACTTTAGAATCTCTCTCTTGTGGAACTCCAATCATTGTTTCAAGAACTGGGGGTCTTCAAGAACAGATCAGGCGTCCGGACTCAAAAGAAGAATACGGGGTTGGTATTACACCCGCTTCAAAAGCTGTTATTGGTTCACAACCGATTCCATGGATTTATGAAGATAGGCTAAGCGGCGATGATGTTATTGAAGCCATGGAAACCATGTTTTATATGAGTAAAGAAAAAAGAGAAAAATTAGGACTTGCTGGCCGACAACATGTAATAGATAATTACAATTTCGAAACTTTTAATAAAACATGGGTTGATGTGCTTACTAAGCTTCACGAAGAAGAGGGTTCTTGGGACACGAGAAAACAAACACAACGTTGGGTGGTTGAGGAGATTGCGCTATGAAAGTATTAGTAAGAGGTCCAGCGCTGACTAGAACTGGTTATGGCGAACACTGCCGTTTCGTATTGCGCGCACTTCGGACTCAGGAAAATTTAGATATTTATTTAATTCCGGTTAACTGGGGGGAATCCAATTGGATTTGGGAAGATAATGAAGAACGTGTCTGGATGGATGATATTATTAAAAAAACAGCCATACACGGACAACAACAAGGTCAATACGATATTAGCATTCAAGTGACCATTCCCAATGAATGGCAAAAATTGGCGCCGGTTAATATTGGCGTAACTGCTGGGATCGAAACAACAAGGGTTGCACCGGTGTGGCTACACAAAGCAAATGAAATGGATAAGGTTATAACCATTTCGGAGCATTCAAAACAAACATTTATAAATACTGTATATGAAGGTGTTGACCAAAGAACAGGACAAAAGGCGTATCTTAAGTGTAACAAGAGTGTCGACGTCGTTCAATACCCAGTTAAAAAGTTTGATAAAGTCGATTTAGACTTAAACACTCTTACAAAATTTAATTTTTTGACCGTTGCACAGTGGGGCCCCAGAAAAAATTTAGAGAATACTATTGTTTGGTTTGTGGAGGAATTTATCGACAATCCAAACGTTGGATTGGTGGTAAAAACATTTGCAAAAGGTGGCTCTCTTTTAGATAGGACCCATGCAAAAAAGAACCTTTCCAAACTTCTTGCGAAATATGAAAATAGGCAATGTAAAATATACTTGCTGCATGGAGATATGACCGATCAAGAGATGCACTCTCTTTATACCCATAAAAATATTCATTGCGTAGTTTCTCTCACACATGGTGAGGGTTTTGGTCTTCCGCTTTTCGAGGCTGCTTATTCTGGACTACCAGTACTAGCAACAGATTGGAGCGGTCATGTAGATTTTCTTTATATGCCAGTGGTAGACAAAAAAGGCAAGGAAAAATTAAAGGCTCATTTCGCAAAAGTTGATTTTACTTTGCAACCTGTTCAACCTTTTGCTGTGTGGGATGGGGTAATACAACAAGATTCTATGTGGGCTTACCCACAGCCAGGATCTTATAAAATGAAACTTCGCGAAGTTTACAAGGATTATAGCAGATATAAATCACAAGCCAAGAAGCTTCAAAAATGGATTTTAAAAAACTTCAAAGAAGCCGATCAATATGACAAATTAAACAATACAATAAGAGAATATGTTTTTGATGACTGGAATGTTGATGATTGGTATAATGAACTAAATAATGCATAATAAATGATTATTTTTGTTGCAGATGTATATAAAAAAGATTATGTCGGAGGTGCAGAATTAACCAGTGATGCTATTTTGCAAGAATGCCCTTGTTCTTATAAGACATTCTATTCTTCTGATTTGACTAAAAAAGAGATAGAGAAGTATAAAGATTGTTTTTGGATATTTGGTAATATAGCATCTGTCGAAAAGAACCTTCTTTTACATATAGCTAAAAATATTAATTATTGTGTATTGGAGTATGATTATAAATACTGTAAATATCGTTCACCTCAAAAACATGTTTTTTTTGAACAAGAATGTGATTGTCATAACCAAAATGATGGTAAAATTATTTCTATATTCTTTGCAGAAGCAAAGTCTTTATGGTTTATGTCTGAAGGACAAAAAAAACATTATGAAGATATGTTTCCGTTCTTGTCACGTTCGAACTCTTATGTGTTAAGTTCAGTTTTTGATGCCGATACTTTAAAGTATATGAAGGGCCTTAAAACAAATAAAAATAATAAATGGCTTATTATTCACTCTAACTCGTGGATCAAGGGTACCGAAAAAGCTCTTAAATATGCTGATGATCATAATTTAAAATATTTTTTGGCAAGCAACCTGTCATACAAAAATATGTTAGAGACCATGGCTTCTCATAAAGGACTCATATTTTTACCTAACGGGATGGATACGTGCCCAAGAACGACAATTGAAGCAAAATTGTTAGACTGTGAGCTGATAATTAACGAAAACGTGCAGCATGCAACAGAAAAGTGGTTCATTAGTAAAGAAAGTACCTTTAGATACTTAGAAAATCGTACTAGATTCTTTTGGAATAAGGTAAAGAGAGAAGCTTGAGTGTATAAGGTTCTAATCACCGGTGGCAATGGCTTTTTGGGCCGAAATTTAATTAATTTTTTGCTAGCAAAGACTGATTATAAAATAATCGCGATTGTTAGATCAAAAAACCAGGCACCTTCGGTTTTAAACAAAAGATTGCAGATTGTGTATCATGATTTAAGAAATGCGTTTGATGATCAGCATTCTGAAGAAATTGGAGATGTTGATTATATAATACATTTTGCTGGTGCAACTAATATAAAAAAAAGTATTATTGGGCCCATAGACTTTGTAATGGACAATATATTAGGCACAGCAAATTTATTAGAATATGTTCGTTACAATTCAAAAAAATTAAAACAATTCTTATATTTTAATACTGCTGAAGTGTTTGGTTATGCACCAACAGGAACTATTTTTAAAGAAGATGATATGCCTAGGCCTAGTAGCCCATACGCTGCTTCTAAAATAGCAGCTCAAGATCTTTGTATGGCATATAAAAATACATACAATATTCCTGTAATTGTCACATATGCTATGAATATTTTTGGCCCCTATCAGTCATCAGAAAAGTTTATACCGCTTATAATTAAAAAAATCACAAAAGAAGAGAAAGTAAATATTTGCTTAAATATAGAGAAGACGACACCAAACAGAAGGAACTATTTGCATGTAGAAGATTTATGTGATGCAATATTATTTTTGTTCGAACATGGTATTTCTGGAGAAAAATATAATATTAGTGCCGAAAGTGAAAGTGATAATTTGAAAATAGCACAAATAATCGCTAAATTATTGAATAAAGAATTAAAATGGGAGTTAATCGAACAAGATTCTAATTCCCTTGCGCTTCCTCGTTTAAGTGGAGAAAAGCTATATAAGCTAGGATGGCGTCAGAAAAAAACCTTAAAAGAAGGGTTAAAAGAGATGATTGAATAAAAACACGAGAAAGAGTAAATATATGGCCGTTAATAATCATTTTAAAATCATTGTTCCTTCTTATAATAACGAGTTATGGCTACACATGTGCTTGAGAAGTGTACAATTACAGAGTTATGATAATTATCAATGTATAATTATTGACGATTGTTCGAGCGATAAAAGTGTAGAAATCATAAAAAAAGAAATTGCTGGAAATTCTAAATTTACATTAGTAGAAAATAACGAGCGAAAGCTGGCATTGAGAAATATTTATGAGGCCGTTGATGACTTTGAGTTAAATGATGAGGATATAATAGTTACTTTAGATGGTGATGACTGGTTTGCCACAAAACAGGCATTAGAAATATTAAATAATAGATATAAAGAGACCAATTGTCTGATTACGTATGGTAGTTATATAGAACATCCTTCAAAAACTCGTGGCAAATTCTCTCAACAAATACCAAAAGAGGTTATCGAAACTAATACATTTCGCGAATCTAGATGGATGAGTTCTCACTTAAGAACTTTTAAATACAAATTGTGGAAACAAATTAAAAAAGAAGATTTCTTAGAAGAGGACGGCCGTTTTTGTGATGGTGCGTGGGATATGATTTTTATGTTTCCTATGCTAGAGATGGCTGGCTTCCGAAGTACTTTTATTAGAGACATATTACATATATATAATAGAAGTAATCCATTAAACGAAGACAAAGTCGATCATCAAAAACTATACAGATCAGAGATGAAAATACGAAATAAGTCCAAATATCAAAGGCTAATGGATGATAACTAGTTATTTGCAAGGTGGCCTAGGAAATCAATTGTTTCAAATCTCAGCCGCGGCTGCCCTGGCCTTAGAAAACAACGATGAAGTAATATTTGATATAAAAAATCATGACTTGCCTTATCAAGGAAGAAAATGTGAAAACTATCTAACAACTATTTTTCGAAATCTTCACTTTTCTTCTGATTTGCCTATAAAATATATTTACCGCGAACCTTACTTCTCATATAACAATATAGAATATAAATCTGATATGTGTTTAGTGGGGTATTTTCAAACCGAGAAATATTTCGAAAAATACGCTGATGAGATTCGAAATCTTTTTTTCATTGATGAACAAACTAAAAACATCATTAATAATAAATATAGAGAGATTTTAACCAACAAGACAGTGGCTGTACATGTTAGAAGAGGGGATTATCTTAAGTTGAGCAAAACTCATCCTACTTGCACTCTTGAATATTATAATGAAGCTATGGCAACTTTCCCAAAAGATACGATTTTTTTGTTTTTTAGTGATGACATAGCTTGGTGTAAGGAGAATTTTGCGCAAGATAACTTTGTTTTTATAGAGAAAAATGAAGATTTGGTAGATTTTTATTTAATTTCTATATGCAATAATGCGATAATATCTAATAGTAGTTTTAGTTGGTGGGGTGCTTGGTTGAGTGATAAATGTGACAAGAGAATAATTGCTCCTAAAAACTGGTTTGCCGGCACTACAACTCATAACACAAGAGATTTAATTCCTTTACGGTGGGAAACAATATGATCGATCATGAGTTAGCGGATATATTATCTTTAGTTGATAACTATATTAAAAACAAACAAACACATCAAACATGGACCGCCGGCGTTGATTGGATATATTATGCTGGTCCATATTTTGATAGCGAAGAATATATTAGAGGAATTAAAACCTTTTTAAAAGGTTGGCTCGTGCTGGGCGCCGAAGGCACGCGATTTGAGAAACAATGCGCAAAAATTTTAGGAAAAAGCCATGGATTGTTGGTGAATAGCGGTTCAAGTGCAAATTTGCTTATGATGGCTGCATTGGCATCTAAAAATCTCAATAATCTACCAAAAGGCACCAAGGTGTTAACCCCAATAGCGGGATTTCCCACCACAATCAATCCCATATTCCAGGTGGGATTTGAGCCAGTTTTTGTCGACATTGAACTGCCAAGTCTTAATTTAAATATAGAACAAGCTGAAGAAGCTTTGCGCAAACATAACATTAAAGTTATAACTTTTGCTCATGTTTTAGGCAATCCTCCAAATATGGATCAAGTTATGGAATTGGTAAAAAAGTATAATTTGATTTTTTTAGAAGACTGCTGTGATGCTCTGGCCGGCGCCTATGACGGGAAGCCCCTTGGTTCTTTCGGAGACATGGCTAGTTGTTCTTTTTATCCGGCGCACCACATTACGATGGGAGAGGGCGGCTTTGTGGCTGTTAAAGATCCTCTTCAAGAAAAAGTTGTGAGGAGCTTAAGAGATTGGGGCCGCGGCTGTTATTGTGTGGGGGAAAAGGCTAGTATATCAAAAAATGGTTGTTGTGGTAAACGGTTTTCGTGCTGGTTAAAATCTATGCCCAACACAGTATTTGATCATAAATATGTTTATGAAGAGATGGGGTATAATTTAAAACCCATTGAATTTCAAGCAGCTTTAGGATTGGCTCAATTGGAAAAAATAGACAATATTAAATTTTTACGCAACACTAATTTTGATAATCTATATAAAATATTTAAAAAATATGAGCATTTTTTTCACTTACCAAGAGCAACTGAGAAATCTGATCCTAACTGGTTTGCGTTTCCCTTAACTATTAAAGACGGCGCGCCATTTACGCGAGAGAAGTTTACTACATTTTTAGAAACTAAAAAAATACAAACTAGGACTTATTTTGGGGGTAACATAATGTTGCAGCCTGCGTATACTCATTTGATTGATCCAACTGAGGTTATCGAAAAATATCCTGTTGCTAAAAAAGTTACCACAGATACATTTTTTCTTGGGACATCCCCAGTTATAACCAAAGAGAAGATAGATTATATTGAAATTATTGTGGATTTATTTATGGAGAACGTATAATGATTTCTGTTGCAATTCCCACATATGAATCACATGGCCAAGCCGAAGAGTTTGCAAAATTTCAGTTTGAAAAATTTTTAAAGCAAACTTATAAAGATTTTGAAATAGTGATATCAGATCACAGCAGAGATGATGTCATTAAAAATATATGCGACGAATATAAAAATGAAATAAATATTGTATATGTTCGAAATGAAAAAGGACGCGGCCTTAGTTCATATAATATTAATAACGCCATGGAACACTGTAATGGAGAAATTATTAAATTTTTATGGTTTGATGATTTTCTGTGGGATAACTATAGTTTGCAATTTACTCATGAGGCGTTTCATTCTAATACAAATTGGCTTGTGAGCGCGTGTGAGCATACAAAAGATGATGGAAAAACATTTTATCGGACATTTTATCCTCAATACAATGATCAAATATATTTAGGCAACAATACCATTAGTAGTCCTAGTGTACTTTCCATTAGGAATACAAAAGATAAAATATATTTTGATGATAGGTTAATATGGTTAATGGACGTAGACTATTACAAAAGACTTTATGATAAATATGGATTGCCTACAATATTAAATAAAATTACTATTGTTAATAGAGATCATGCAAAGCAATTATCTCATGTGATGGATCCCAAAGTTAAAGAAAGAGAATATCACATGATGGTAGAGAAACACACATAAGCTAAAAAAGGAGAAAAAATGAATAAAGATATTAATAGTATAGACGAGGCGTACCTGCAGATGATTAAATATATATGTAGAGCAGAGCCAAACAAATTAAGTTGTCTTTGTGGTGCTGACGAACAAATTGGAAAATCTTTGAATCTAGAAGGTTTGGTAAAGTTATTAGAAGCAACCAAGGATATTGAGGGAGATTATATTGAAACTGGAGCATGGCGAGGAGGTTCTTGTATGTTGGCAAAATATTTTTATGATTATAATCAAATTAATAAGAAAGTTTATGTTGCAGATTCTTTTAAGGGTCTTCCACCTCCGCAACCAGAAAAATATCCCGTTGATATCGGAGATATTCACCACACAATCCCAAGTTTGTCGGTTTCTCGTAAAACAGTCGAAGACAATTTTAGAAAAGCTAACTTGTTAGATGAAAATGTAATTTTTGTTGAAGGGTGGTTTGAAGAATCGCTTCCTCCTTTGCGAAAACGACTAGATAAAATTTCATTGCTCAGATTAGACGGTGATATGTATGATGCTACATGGAATAGTTTAATTAATCTTTATGATAAACTTTCAGTGGGTGGGATTATTGTAATAGATGATTACTCCACACATCCACGCTGTAGGATGGCTGTTCACGATTTTAGAAAGAAATATGTAATTACGGAAGAAATAAGAGATCCAAACTATCATGATGATAGTTTGGAACTTGGAGGACGTAGTGGTCCCGTTGCTTGGTGGACAAAAGAAAAGTGATAAAACATGAAAATTAAATTAAATAATGTAACACTTTTAGCACTTGGTTCAACCAAGATAAGCTAAAAAAGGAGAAAAAATGAAAAAAGATAAAATATTGCTAATATATCAAGCGTTGTGTGCTATGCAAACCGATATAAATGAACATTTACCCGCATTAAGAAAATATGCTTCTAAGTGCGCGCATATAACAGAAATGGGGGTTAGAAAAGCCTTTACTACATGGGGTTTTCTTGCAGGATTGGCAGATCGCGGCGGCGGCACGTTGCATTCTATAGATTGGGCGCACCCTTCAAATTCCGGAGGCCATGGCACAGGCCTGGATCCAGTATATGATGTTTGTGGCGGAAAAGAAATTGAGTTTGTATTTTTTGAAGAAGATAGTTTAAAAGTAGAGATTCACAACACTGATTTACTTTTTATAGATACAAATCATGTATATACACAGTTAAAAGAGGAATTAAAACTTCACTCTTCTAAAGTAAAAAAGTATATTATTTGTCACGATACAGAAAGTTGCAAAATGGAACTAGAGCCGGCTATAGATGAATTTTTGGAGAGCAATAAAGAATGGAGAGTGGTGGAACGTTTTGCTAATAATAATGGATTAACTATTTTGGGAAAAAATAGTGAATAAGATTAAATTAAATAATGTAACGCTTCTTGCGCTCGGCTCAACTAAAATAAACGAAAATATAGCCGCCCTTCAATACAGTATAAAGAATATAGATTTTGGGGCGGTAAAATTTATTTCTCACGAAAAGCCGGAAAATTTACCACCAACAATAGAGTTTGAAAAGTTTAAAGGCTTTGAAAAAATCAGTTATAAAGAATTTAGTTATTATTGCATTTATAAACTTATAGAACATGTTAATACAGAATATATGTTAATGATCCATCCGGATGGTTTTGTTATAAATCCGGAGAAGTGGGAAGATGAATTTTTAAAGTGGGATTATGTAGGAGCAGCATGGCCACTACGTGAAAATGCCTATATTGATCCTTTCGGGAATCATCAAAGAGTTGGAAATGGCGGTTTTACTTTGAGAAGCAGAAAAGTTTTGGAAGTTCCCCACATCGAAGAAATACCTTTCGAAGTAAATCAGGGAACTTTTTATAAGCACATGAATGCTGGAAGCTATAATGAGGATGGTAATATCTGCGTACACAACAGACACCTATTCGAAAAACATGGTGTAAAATTTGCACCTGTGGAAGTGGCAGTCCGATTTTCGCAAGAACTTCAGGTACCAGAATCGACCGGGATAATACCTTTTGGATTTCATTGTTATCTGCCCCCTGGTACTGTTTTAGGGCAATAAATGAAAATAATTAAAGATAATTTTCTAGTTGTTAACCAATACAAATATGATATTTCCTGGGTAGAAAAATATACTGATAATTATATTATTTATGATAAGGGTGGTACCGAAATAGAAGGTGACAAAGTAATTAAACTTCCGAACGTCGGCCACAATATTCACACTTATTTTCATCATATTATAGAAAATTATGATAATTTAGCTGACGTGACAGTTTTTGTAAAGGGTGATGTATTCCCGCGCCACTGCAAAGAAGAGAAGTTTATACGCTTGACTAACAGTGAAGAGTTTGCCTCACTAGAATCGTATGAAGATGTAGATACTTCCCCGGGATGCGCTATGAGATTAACCAGCGAAGGCGGTTATATGGAAATAAATAATAGTTGGTATGCTCCTCATCATGTACATAGATACTTTAGCAATTATAATGTTTTTTTGAATGCTATATTTGTTAATCCAGAGATTCCAAGCTGGGTCCGATTCGCACCCGGCGCAAATTATGTTGTACCAAAGGAAAATATTTTAAAATACGAAAAACGATTTTATGAAAAATTAAATAGCTTTATAGACTATGATGCAACGCAGGAGGAATGTGCTGGCCGCCAAAAAATTCCTGCCGAGTGCCATATTATAGAGCGCGCTCTATATACAATTTGGACTAGAGATTACAGAGTGAATGGGAATTTATATGATAATAAATGAATTATATAATGGATCTGGATTGGGAAACCAATTGTGGAGATACACAGTGACCCGAGCCATTGCTTTAAATAACGGTTATGAGTTTGGTATAATGAATCATAAGAAGTTTAAGGCGCCAAATATTATGAATTTGGATTTTGGTAAAGAGGTTGTTGGAGGATCAGGCCCTGAAGGAGGGCCACCTACGGCTCTTCCGGAAGGAATTGAAAGATATTATCAAGAAAAGTCCCTTATTCATCCGGTATATAATTGTGATTGTAGACTTTATGATCATGACTTGGCCAATGTACCAGACAATACCAAAATAGATGGCAACATGGAATCAGAAAAATATCTTGAAGGACGAAAGGAAGAAGTTAAAGAATGGCTAAAAATCAAAGAAGATAAACAAA
>Ga0208299_1001616_pt1 | contig 16448 bp, 37 predicted proteins | sample 15_taG_FD_184089 | JGI IMG/M metagenome (GOLD analysis project Ga0208299, IMG submission 184089) | Marine viral communities from the Subarctic Pacific Ocean - 15_ETSP_OMZ_AT15312 metaG (SPAdes) (version 2) | ecosystem: Environmental > Aquatic > Marine > Oceanic | place: Pacific Ocean | collected...
ACTGCGAAACTACCTTAATGGCGGCAATGACTTCAGGGTTTGATTTGACTTCAAACCAAAGATCGATAGCGTCAACGTCAAGGGCTACATCGCTTTGTTCGGTGATGCTTTCCAAGTCGTCTAGCATTTGAGCAAGAAGCGCATCGGTGAGAGTTGATTGAAGAAGGTTTGCTTTATTGTCGGTCATTTTTGACTCCGTGGTTGTGATTGTGTTCTCTGCCTTACAAGTATATTATACCGCGAATTGAGAAGATTTGATAGTGCTAAGTTGGTCCCTCCAGCATATCGGAGGTTGAAAGGGGTGAATAAACTTTAAATCTTTTTTGTGTTCTCGCCTAGTCTAGAGTGTGCGCGGGGCATTTGTCGCTTTTTGCTTCTCAGGCGCTAGTACCTCGATCATAGTCACCAACAGCGTACCGACTAGCATGCAATGAAAGAAAAGGCTGGAGGATTCAGCGCCTACAAAGTCGTCAATGATGAGCCAGGGGAATATGGTAGCTAGAATCACTACATTGACGCCTGCGATCATTGGGACTCCGCTATAGGGTGATAGTCGACTCATTGCCTTGAAGAGCATATAGCCCCCATGGAAGGCGCAAAACGGGGCGAATAGCCCCATGGCTGCGATAATTGCGTTATGCATAGATCTAAACTCCTGTTTCGATGGGGTGTTGTAGCATCATGGTTAGCATATGTTCGATTGTTTCTTTATACTCCTCGATATCCTTGGGCGAATCTAGATCATCGTCGATTGTCCCTAGTAGCTCTAAAGCTGTCTTAAGTGTGTCGTCGATAGCCGAACACAACAACAGGCCCGAAGAGAATCGGTGCGCGCTGTGTGTGGCGTCATCAAGTGGTCCATAATTGGGTTGCATAGGTTTAAACTCCTTATTCGGTTGCTAGAACGATTCCTAGTAGTACTGTGCTGATTGCGAGTGCTAGTAACATTACGATTTGTCTCCTTTTTGTAGGTGTTTGCGTTGAACGTGTAGTGCGGCTAGCACTTCATCGATATCTTTGTGTGTGCTGTTGCGTACCTGGATATTGCGTAGCAACCATGCGATGTTTTCGCGTTTTGTCACGTCGATTCGCCGGTGCGGCACGTCCATGGACCATAGCAATTCGGTTAGCCACGCGATTCGTAGGGGTTCGGGCATGGGATCTGTGAGAATTGGGCGATTTGTCGTCATTGTTGGTGTCATTCCTTGATTACATGTACATTATCTCATATTTCGAGCGGTTTGTATAGCGTTTTGTCGCGTTCGATTTGCTAGGTGTGATAGTGTAGGGTGTAACTGGGGAATGGGGTAGTGGTACGCATAATTATCTTTTGTGGTCTCGGATGGTTTGTTGGGCAAGTGGCGCGTTTGACGCTTTTGTGAGAAATGTGAAGAAAGTGTTGACAAATTAATTCCGGTATAATACTAGATACGTTTCCAGACCATCCCAAACCTCGCAAACTATGCTTTTGCAAACTACTCTTTCGCGATGATGTGAAGACATACTAGTATATTCTGTATCGCATATACCACAACAAACCACTTTCCACCACTTTACTCCTATTATACATCATTATCAACTAAACTAAACTTTCCTTCTGAGGCTGTTGGTATAAAGAACTTTTCAAAAGACTTTAAAAGCCCAGCTTCATCCTTTAATACCATTGCTTCATAGCCTTGTCGAAACCTAGTATAGTCTTCACTCTCGTCCTCCTCATATTCTCCTACCTGCTTGGTTATCAGGGAGATAACATTGCCCTTTTTAAAACTACGCTTATAACATATTATATCCCCCTTCTTAAACTTCATTGTTTATAATAGATTCTCGATCTTTGTTAAGTGACCACTAGGGAAATACTTAATCTTTCCTGTGTCAATAGTATATAGCTTAATCCTTTTGCCAGGTGGTTTTTGATGATCGCGGGGCTTTGTGCACAATACTATATACGTATGGCTACCAGTTTTCGTGAGATACTCTTTTTTGATGGTGCCATCGGGTAACTTTTCTAATATATACTTAACATTATGTTTATACTTTACTACGTCTCCTACATTAAGCTTTACTGTCTTGGTTGTATTTACTATCGTCTCGGCCATTAACCTATATCCCAATAGAAATTGTTTTGTGATTGTCCTTTAAGAGACATATACCTAATACCTTGTGTGAATACATCTCCTCTACTTTCTGGAACATGCTTACTAAACAGACAATATAGTATTAAGTCAACCCACTGGACTTTTAGTATTAAGTACGATGCTATTACTTCTTTATTATTATCAGAGATCTCGCAGACTTGGTTTATGATCTGCCCTACTTTGAGTTTATCTGCCTTCAACACTGCCTCCTCTATCTTCTTTTGCGAGAGTCCCTACATTAAGGGAATATTCGAATACTAAAGCTAGTTTGTTTTTGTCACATATATGATTTTGATAGTAATCACTTCCTGATATATAATATACTCTCCACATTACTGGCGTGTCAGTTGCTCTATGTATTCTTTCAAGTAACAGCAGGGTTACTATTTCAATCTTCGAAGTAATATGTCCTATATTGCTTGGATTATTATAGTAATCTAGCGTTACTATATCTCCTGGCTTAAGATTATGTCGGTTTTTGTTCATTATGATATATCAATAATTCTGTTTTCTAAATCAAATTCAAATAGTTTAACCATGCTGCCTACTGGATATAGTTTTCCATTGTCCTCGATGATATAAAGACGCCATCTTGCAACGCTAGCTTTAGTATCGTCAAGTCTTTTTACTAATATTGCTGTACACGTTTCTTCGGCAAATACATCATCGTAATACTTAATTGTTACTATTTGTCCTCTTCGTAATATATCTGTGTATTTCTTCATTATTATATATTTCCATGTTTTGTTCCTCGACCGTTGCGATGCTATCCTTTAGTATTTTTTGGCTTTTGTGTGGATAATTGTGATCTAAAATATATGTTTTCCATATCGTTGTGTTGTTTTCTCTTGCCGTAATCATATAGCGCTCCTTTTCTAAAAGCAACGCCAACATACAAAAATCACTTCCCGGATATTGTACCTTAACTATATCTCCTGTTTTAAAGTTTGTTGCTTTGTGATGTATTATCAAGCTATTTTCTTTATTGCACCTGTGCTAAACTCACGACTAGAGTGTCGAGTCACTTTTTTTGAACTTGATTTTGCCGGTCGAACCAACCAATAAACAGACGCTTCGTGAGGGTTAACATCCAATATAATGCCGTACCAATGCCTGTCTACTTTGTCTCCTGTCCATGTAACAATATCTCCCACAAATGTGGGGCTCCAATCATCATCATAATCATCCATTATATTAAACAACCTCGTGCCTTTCCATAACATCGGCGTTAAAAGTAAAAGCTTTTCCTTGGCGTTCTGGCCAGAATGCCCTTATGCAAAACGTTTTAATATATCCTGGGTATTTCCCTGGACCGATTACAAGATATCTTGACTTCTCAACATGTGTGTTTGCGGCACACTTTAGTTTTATAATGTCGCCCGGTTTAAACTTCATTTTTAAACTCTCTCGAATGATTTTAGCGCGCTGTGAGCAGAGCTAAAGTGAAACGTTTTGCCTACGAATGATTCATGTCCTGCCAAACAATATACCCTTAAAGAGCCGTAACCATTGCAACCTGCATCCAACACAAGATATCGGTTTGCATCATTATTTTTCATATTTAATCCTGAGTGTCTGATAATATCCCCCGCCTCAATTCTTCGTTGTCTGCGCTTAGTCATTTATTTAATCACCCAATATGTTGGCCAATTATGTTCTGTGGCTAGCTCTTTGTTATTTATCCAATCACCTTTTAATATTGCTGTCTTTCCGGGAGTGTCTGTACCAAAGATGTCGGTGCGTTCTGCCATATGACTATATAAGCAAAGACACCTAAACGTTTTTGGAGTTCTTCGACAAGCTTCATCTATATCTTTGGCTCGTCCCAAAACAAGGTAAGAGCAGAACAGTTTAGTGGGCTTTCGCATACTATACTCATTTATGATTTGTCCTGCTTTAATCTCCAACACTTAACTAGCCTCATACCCTGCTGATTGTGCGGCGCTTAGGTAGTATGTATCTCCACTTTCCAAATACCCCGCGTCGTCTCCCAAAATAAGAGTATAATATCCTCCGCTTGATAGGTTTTGTTCAATTACTAATGCGGTTATCTTGCCTCGACAACTGGGAGTATCACGATTGCGCGAAACAATATCGCCTGGATTGAATCTAAATTTAGTGTCTGTTGTTTTTGTCATCATTTTATACTCGCTTCTTATAATATCGTGTGTTGTGGTTGTTTATCATTAGCGTACCCTTATCTTTAATATACTTTGTGCTCGACTTTAATACAAACGTCTTGATTCTGGCATTCTCAATGCTAAGTACTAGCAGTATTCGGTACCTTTCCCGGCTGCTCCACTGCCGGCATGGTCTGGCTGGATTCTTTTCTAGTTCGATTATGTCTCCTGGTTTGAAGTTCATTTGTTATACTTATCGAGTGAAAGGATCAAGTGAAAATCGCGAGAATCGTGCATTGACTTAAACATGCCTTTTTGAACTTCTCTATCGTCTCGGCTTGTCCAACAAATAGTTATTTGTGATTCTTCCCTGTGTGGATCATCTCTTGTTTCTAAGTTTGTAATAATTCCAACGTAATAACTATTGTTTTTCCACCCTACGATGTCTCCTATTTTATATTTGCTCTCAAACACTTTTATACTCTCTGAGGTAAAATGTGTTAATATTAAGAACCTTCCCCTGCTGTGAAATGCCAACCCTTGGTATACTATCTAGCGGTGGTGCCTTCAAGCAATAAAGTGAAAGTCGCTGCGGGAGATCTCCTTCTCCCAAAACCACGTATATCCACTGTCCTGAGCCCACAATCGATTTAATAGTCCTTTCCACTATTTGTCCTACTTCAAATTTCATTTACTGAACTCGCGGTAAAAACCTCTACTATCCACGGCTCTTTTGCTTTGTATTTTTTGAGCATGTCTTGTGGCATTAAAAATAGTTTGTTTGCCCATCTTGCTTTGCGGTTTGGGCCCAACATATAAACCTCCCAAAGTATACCCGATTCTCCCCTTTCTTCAAGGGTTTTGGCAAAGCGCTCTGAGGTTCTCTTACCAATCACTAAATAAACTTCTGCGCTACGAGTCTCACCTGTGTAGGGGGAAACATATGGCTCATCACGAACTTTTCTGTTTCTCTCACCGGAAGGACCGAACACTTCCTTTATAATATCTCCTGGCTTAATTATAATCATAATATCGTAAACTCAATTGAATCGTTGTCTGATAAGTCATCGGTTTGTATACAATCGATGCACCCCACCTCGAACGAGCATTCTGGATTGTTTGTTGAAAGTAGGTAAACGATCCACCCTTCTATCTTGCGGTAGCCGCGTCGAGGCTGAATATATCCCTTTGTTAAGTCTGCCTCCTCATCTATAACTAGCCACAAGGCATTAAAGCCCGAAGCAGGAGAATATTCTCTAACTATATCTCCGATGTTTAATCTCTTTGGCTTGTCTTTGTTCTTAAGCATTCCATTCAACCGGGTGAGCAAATGCGTTTTGCAATATTCTTTGGATAATAATACTGTCTTCGATTTGAACCTGAAGTGGTACATGCTCTTTGTTCTTTTCTTCCTCGCCCTTCATGGCATAGTATTCTTTGAGAGACGAAAGTGCAAGCGACTTGAGCATGTTTTGTGCAAAGTTGTTTTCGTAGAAAGTTGGTAGCATTGTTTGTTTTACCTCGTTTTAAGTATATTAAAGGAAAAATTTAGGTGCGAAATATTGGGTGTGGCGCGCCTCATCGCAGATGCTCGGGCACCAAAGCTTCAACCTCGGCTTCGTCCTCCATGTTACTCAATACTGAAGTTTTTGGCTCGGGTGTTCCTGATTTATATTTAGAATACTGAAGAGGTACCGGCGCTGCATATGCCGCGTCGAGCATCTTTTCTGACTTTCTGGATAGTCCACGTTGCACCTTTGATTTAAACGCTTCGCTCCAAATCTCGGGTCTTTCGTAGTGTACCACCCCATCAATAAAGATAGGATAGTCAAAGCTTCCGGTAGTTGTGTTCTCCACCTTCAGCACTCCGTAATCGTCCATCATAATTTCCATTTGTTATCACTCCTGTTTGTTGTTTATACTCTATTATACACCACATAAGCGTGGCATACAAGGAAAAGATGTCAAGTTGACGTTAATTGTATATTGTCCAGCTTATACCAGTCTTCTGACTTGCCGAAAGTGTGGTGAAAGTAGTTATACCAGTCTAGCCTAGTGATGACTTCGGCGCGATTTGGTGTTTTTTTGGGTCTCGGAGGATTCATCCAGAAAAGAAACACGATAGGCGAACCATCCAAGATTTGATGTTCTGATCTGAGAGTGATCTCGGTTACCATAAATAGCTCTTCTTTCTTTGAACCAGCACCATAGGTGTCTCTCTCAACATCATAGTACTTCGGATCCCAACAAACATGCAAGAGATAATCTCCTACCTTTAGTTCCGTAACCTGCTTTTTGCTAGTTATGTACGTCTTGGTATAGTTTTCGTTTGTTATGATGCTTTCCATATTAATCCTCGATTACAATCACACGCTCATTTGTCTGGAAGTAAGGGCATGATGCCCCATCCCTGTCGGTCATCCACATGCGCTGGCAATTGCTGGAAACTGGCTTAGGAGCGTACATATCCGTGAGGATGATGTGTCCGTCAAATTTGCCCTCATTAACAAACTTTGTTGGAGCGTCGAAACATGTTCCGCCTGAAAGATAACGTTCGTGTTGGCGACGTTCGCCCTTCTTCCAAACAAACACATCTTTCTCTGATACTTGGCAATCAAACGGTACAACCGTGAACTCTGCTATGACTGCCAACTTATCTAGTTCTGCATAGAACGCTGACAACATGTCATCACCGACGCTACCAGATTGATCAATTGATACCGCGATCTTGGCCTGGCGGGCTGTTTTCCTGCCAGGATGGATGTAGGCATAGCGGCGATTCAAGCGCATGATTGTCGATGTCTTGCTAGCGCGCTGGCTAGCTTTGACGAACGAGCGAAGGATAGCCTTCCAGTTAACTTTGGTTTGAAGAGACTTTTTGATCTTCTCTCGCATCGATGATGGCATCGTGCCATATCCCTTGATATTCGCCTCATTTGCTGCCTTGCGAGTCAACTCTTTGAGTTGTTGCTCTGCAATCTGCTGTTCAGGACTCGTACCGGTACCGGACTCGTTGCCCTCTTCTCCAGGCTTGTCAGAGTTTGAGTTGCCCCAACCTTCATGATCATCCAAAGAGTCTGGAAGTCCCGAACCCGATTGACTTTCGCCCTCTCCGTCTTCGTCGCTTTGCTCGCCTTCACCGGGTGATCCGTTGCCGCTAGCGGGCTGAAACTGTTCGTCCTCTTCGAGAAGCTTCATGTACGCTTCAGCGTGCAGGTGTGCAGGGTATTCCTGAAACTTTCCACGTCCAGGGAAGAGCCCCTTGTCAAGAGGAAGAAGTGATGAGTTAACGATCAGGTCTCCGCTTTCTTCTTTTCCGTATCCGTAGCTAACCAGATTGCAGTTGATTGCCAAGTCGGTAGCTACGTTCCAAGCTTTTGACATCTTGCCCGCAGGAAGGCGGCGACAAACATGGAACAGAACGATATGATAAAATTCGTGCATCAAGATCCCTTTCACAAAGAGGGGATCCCTATCAAACATTTCTTGCATAAAATCGGGATTGTAAACCAACTCATAGCGCGCCCGATCTTTGTTGAGTCTTACGCCAGCAGTAGGGATCTCGGTTGATGCGCTCTTGACCAAACCTCGGCTCAATGCCGCGAAAAAGGGCTCATCATTGAGAAGGTCTAAAATGTGTTTGTCTAAATCGAACATGTTATCTCCTGATTACTTTACAATTATACCAAATATTTGATTGAAAGTCAAGCGGCTTTACAATCTCTTGACAAAGTTTCTTCTCCAAAAGGGGATCCCCGAACCACCAGGGATCCCCAACACGGAGCGTCAACTACTTCAGTGACTGAAGCGGGCTCATAAAATCGTCAAGTTTGCCCTTGGCAATTGCCTCATCGCGAACGAGTGTGAAGAAATCGAGGTTAGAAGTGATAGTCTGAAGAAACTTAAGCTTTGCTTCAGCAGGTGCCAGGTTGAGGTAACCGAAGGCGTTAGCTGGAGTTACTTTCGTGTTCTCACCGAAAATCTCCTTGATTTCTGCCTTCTCAATAAGTGCGCAGTGTTCAACAAGATCCAAGGCTTCAGCTTTAGCCAAATTGCCATCGATGAAAACCTCTTCAGGCGTTACTTGCCTGTCGTAGTTGACAACAAACTCACGAAAGGCGATTGCAGTCTCGGTACCGACGAAACCAGTGCTAACCAGCATCAGAGCAATGCTATCTCCGTTCTCATCATTCAGCAAGTCAGAGATGCGAGTACTGAGACGATGCCACGAGCGACGAGTTGGGTAAACAACCCCTGGCTCAAACTCACCCTTGTGATCGAGGTGCTGTGGGTTCTGGCGAACGAAATCCAAAATGATGGAATGAACGTTGTCCTTGCCCCAAAGCAGCCAATCTTCAACATCGGGCTCGATGTCGTAGACTACCCAGCGATCGAGTTCAGCAGGATCCATATCAGCAACCTGATATTGAGCAGCATGAATGCCGCCGTTAACTGCGCCGATGACGCGAGTGCCAGGATGAAGCTTCCAGCCATTGATCTGACGAGAGTCTCCCAATTGGAAAAAACCCTGTCGAACCTCAGTAGTTGCTCGATCAATCTCATCGAGAAAGAGCACAACAGGCTCAGTACATGCCTTCACAAGCCAAGAGAAGGGGCGTAAGGACGCTGCATCTTGCCCATTAACCTTGACCATGTGCGGGGAAGGAAGTCCGAGCAAGTCGCCTTCAGTCATCTGTGAGGCGCGTTGCTCTACAACTGGCAGGTTCAAGCCAGCAGCGGTTTGATAGGCAACCTGAGATTTGCCAACTCCATGACGCCCGCGAATGAGGACGCTATAAAGATCGTCGCCCTCGCCTTCCAGCAGGAAGGGGATGAGTGACGCGAATTGTTTAAAAGTAATGGTTTGCATGTGATTCTCCGTGTTTGTGAGTGGTTCTCTGTCTAACTGTAACTATTATACCAAATGTGGCCCCTGAGGTCAAGGGCTCTTTGTTAAAGAAATGTCAAGCTTCTTGACAATCGGCAAATACCTCTTTCAAAGTACCTTTTTCGTGATGAGAAATAACGTCATTTAGGAACTTTTTCCCATCTTTACCGAACATTTCTAGACTACTGTCGCGCCAACGGGTAATATTGCCCATAATCCCCTTCAAAACCCTAGAATTTGGCTTGTACCACTCCTTGGGAGGTTCAATCGGAACACCAGGGCTTATCACAGAGGCGAGATTAATGTCGTAAGAGTTAATCGCGAATACGCCTCGACATGCGTTATGCCTAGCTAGCGAGTTAGGTACAATATTGAAGCTAACTCGCGAGTTGATCGGCTTGCTATCCTTTTGCCATTCAGACATATCAGCGCCATGTTTTAGAAGAATGCCGGTGAAAAACTCCGAGCACAAACGATCGTCCTTATCTGAGGTGACTTGGCGCAAGAGACTAAGATCGCTGTTTTCCCATTCGTAGCCGGTTAGGATTACCGTCGACGTATTGTTCTCGTCGTAGGAACCATACCTGCCAACATCAACGTTGAGGATTGCGCCTGCACCCATGCCAAAATGATTGATAAGGATAACCCAGGCTTTCTTAAAGAGCGCGATGTCCTCAACTACAGATGCTTTAAGCGCCTTGTAGTCAGTACATGAAGCGCGTGTGTGTCCGCGCTCTTGACAGTACGAGCACTTTTTGTTTTCCAGCTTTCGATTGTTTGCCTTTCTTTCTTTTCTGCGATCGTAGTTACGAACACTAAAATCGTCGTCACCGTGTTCTTTTCGGCGTTCTTCGATCGTCGCAGCAAAAGCTGGACAAGTTGTACGGTTGTGCCCTGGTATTGCGCAATAGCTACAGTGGACGGTTGAGTTGTATGACATTTTGGTTCTCCGTGGTGGTGGTTTTTATGAGTGTTGTTTGTTCTTACATATATAATGTAACATGAAATGGCGGTGAGTGCAAAGAAATTGTGTCAAGAGAGTGTTAAAACTTTTGCTGAAGGTTGCTGACGCTCCAGTTAACTGGTTTATCGGTGTTTCGGACTCCTTCGGGAACGAAAGTTGAAAGGTGATGATTTGAATTATTAAGGGGATCGAAGCCTCTTATTTCGATAACCCACCCCTGTGTCAACTTCATGCTCTTGAAGTTAAGGAGCATTAAGTCAATAGTAAAATCAAGCCTCTTTGACTTAAACATGAAAACCTCGAAGGAATAGAAGCTTCCTAGCTTGACTGTTCTGTCAATTGCCTGCTTGAGTGAAATAGTCGGTGCCATCTGCTTTATCCTCGGTACTTCTTGATGTCGCGTTCTTCAATTTCGAGCACGATGTTTTTACCCATGTGAATAACCTTGTATTTTTTGCTTCCCTTGGCAGCACTGGTTGGGGAGCCATTGTTGTTTAATACCATAAAGCAGTTACGAACTGGATCCTCGCCGTACGCTCCAAGGCGAACACTCTTGCCGTTCTGAACTACATTGCGACGATTGGAGCGCAGCGAAACGTATGCGCCGATATCATACTTTGGTTCGGAGCGATAGGCAATGAGGATTTTCTGAGCGTACTTGTTAGTAGTAAGCTTGCTGTACTGCATTTCGGTAGGCGCAGTGAGAGACAAGTCAACATTTCGGTAGGCAGTTACAATATTGTTGTAATACCCTGTTGAGTAGTAATAATCAACGCAAACTCGAAAAGTATCTTGCATGTCTTTGTTGGACATGAAGTTTTTTTGCCAAGCTTCGCTAGTGGCAATACGCTCTTCGCTGTACTTATCATCAAACTTCTTCAACCATTCAGCCTGCTTTTCGCTGAGTTTCCTGCCGCGATCATATTGAGCAGAAACAGACTCTACGAAGCCTCGTTCCCAGTCATTAAGATACTGGTTTTTGGCCCCTTTGAGCCTTGCGATGATGCCGGAATAGTCGTTCACGTTGTTCTCCCTGACTTACTTTACAATTATACCAATTATTGATAGAAAAATCAAGCACTTAATGTCAAGAGAGTGTCAAGACTTCGAATCTTTTTCGGCTGCGCGAGATTGCTGTTTGGCTGGGGGTTTTGTGAATGCGTTTTCAATCCCCTCTTCAATTGCACTGGAGCGAATTACATCCGTAAGTTGCGCGGTGACCTCATCGGTGGCGCAAACGTCGATAATATCTTTCAGTCTCTGATCTCGTGATCGCAAGGCTAGTACTTGCGCCTCCACAACAATCAACCTAACAAACTCTTCAAGCGTATTCGCCCTTTGTCTAGCTTTCATTTCTTTTTCCTCTTGATAATAATCGTTAAACGTGCCTTATCGGCGCGGGATAGCTTACTGTACTTTTTTGTAATGGACTCTAGAGTTTTGGACTTTATAATTGACGAGTACTCCTTCTTAAGAGAAGTTACAACCTCTAGCGCTTCTTCATAGTGTTCATAGGGTGATCGGTTAACCCGGTACCCGGTTGGGAGATGAGTTATAACCCAGGAGTTTTTCTTCCCATGAATAGCAAGTTGGTTCTTGAAGATTATCTTTGCAGGAATCGTCTCCTTCGACTTACCGTCTTCGCCTTTACGAATAACTATCTTGTCCGAAAGGGGCGGCGCTTTAACTCTATCTTTAGGCTGAAACACTAGAAGCTATCCCCATAGACAATCGATGCAATAACTGGTGTTAAAATAATGAGCGCTGCCATGGGCATAATTTGTGGTAGACCGGTTATTGCAGCCACCAACATCAAGATCACAATCGACATTACCATCGAGCAGATACCGTAAAGATATTTTTCGTCATGTAATGCTAGCAGCGATTGGTTTGTCCAGAAGCGCAGGTACAGCACTAGTAGTGCAAAAATTATAATAGTTTGTAGGACACTCATGCTAGTTTCTCCAATGATTTGTTAGAATGGTAGGTCATCAAATTTATCCCCCAGCTTTTCTTCAAGATCTCGCATTGTATCTGGAATATTAGAAATCCCTGAACCAACAACCTCTGACCAATTTGTGATTTCCCCCGTAGCGTTTGCTGAAAAAACCAGCGTTTCGTTGATTTGTGAGATGATTTGTCGAGAGTTATCAGCCTCGATCAACAACTCCGTGACAGAGTTGACATCAGATACTATAAAATGAGCTACGGGCTCATCTGTTTTGTCATCAGTTTGTTGTACAAATATCCTGGTTTGTACTCCAGTGCGGAAAATATTATTTCCCATAGATTCATCATTAGCCTCTGTTGTGCTTTCAGATATCATTTTTAGCATTTAATATTCTCCTTGTCTTAAGTAAATGGTACGCCAGGAAGGACTTGAACCCTCGACCATCAGTATATAAGACTGCCGCTCTCACCACCTGAGCTACTGGCGCATAGTTTGTCAGGTGGATAATTTGTGAGCGTACTTTTATAGTCATCAATGATAGCCTAGCTTAAAATTATTAATTAAATTCCTTCGTCCGGTTCGTTATCTTCTTCCTCGTTCCACGGCGGAAGAGTAACTGCGATAGGGGTCGTAGCTGGAGGAACATCCTCCTCCACGATCACCCTGCCGCCAAGAGGAGAGATTTTTGCAATATCGGGGAGTACCCCAAGATCGTCGTCCATCTCACTAACGGGAATGCCTAAAATACAGCCGGAAGCTTCATGGCGTCTCTCGAACTCATACCATATTCTGATCTCGTTTTCGAGTTTTTCAACCATATTGTCAACAACGTTAAAATAACCATGTTCGCGTTCGTGCGCTCTAACTATTTGTCGGATGACATCGCCGGGACTAACTTGGAAAGATCTCTGATTTGGTTTGCTTGACATAATTGTTTTTCCTTTTTTAATCGTTTTCTGGAGATCTGATAGTTGGGTATCCGTATAAAGAAGCCTCAATGCCCCTAGTAGAACCAAAGAGTTCATCATTATCGCTGCCACGTTGATAACGTCGCTCATCTAGCCCCTCCTCCATTTTGTGAAGTTGTTTTTCTATCTTTTTCTTCTCTAGCCAAACCCCGATTTCCCGGACAAGGTTTACGCGAAGATCATTTAGCGGGCCCGCGTTGACACCTGTTTCTTCCTGATATTCAGACAGGACACCAAATATAACTTCTTCTAAATTTAAATTAGACACCTTGCTTCTCCTTACTTAAGTAATATAACACGTTGAGCCAACTTGTCAACTAATAATGTATATATTTTTTAGGATTATACGTTCTTTCATTTTTCTCTCGCATTTCTAATATGATTTTTTGTATTTCTAGATCTTCAAATAGTTTATCTAGTTCTCTTTCAACTAACTCTTGTTTTAAAGCTTTCGTGTTTTCCAACGTTTTCCTCTCTTGTTAGATTATTCTTTACCATTCTTGATAATACGGTCGCGTATACGCCCGCAATGACAATCGACCAGACCGCCACTGATGCTAGCTTGTTAATCATTAAACTAGATCCTCGTCTCTTACAATATCGACATTCTTTAGTTCAATGTTATAAGTTTCTAAACAATCAATAAAGTTCTGCTTAATTTCAATTAACTCCTGGCGATAAATGTTTGTTGCAATCCCGTTTGCTTTTCTAATTTCTCTATTCAGCAATTCTAGAATCATCTCTTTTGTTAAGTAATACAATTCACTCTCCTTGTTTATTGTTGTTCGATTGACATTATGCCGTCATAGGCTGCTCTTTTCAAGCCTATGAGCCTGCCCATATCATCAGACCGGCGAAGATATTTAAATGTAAGATTTTCTACTGAGTATTCGCCGCCTCGCTCAAGACCCGTCTTTCTATATTTCATGATCTTTTCCTTCAGCCGATCGGCGTCACCGTATGCTTCTTCAAATTTGTTATCTTCGATCATCTTATCAATCAAGTTTATTTCTTCTATGAATCCGTGCGCCTTCTTTGAAACTTGGTCATCCTCAATCGCGAATTCGTCTCTTTCCGATTCCACTATCCATGAATCCTTAAGCAAGGAATACACTCCCGAGGAGTGGTGTGTCTCCTTAATATCTTGCATGTAGACCTCTACCTCATATCCCTCAATTAGTATTTCATGATTTCTGTTCCAGTTTGTTCTTGCCTCATCGAAAAATGATTTTACTAAATCAGTATCCTCGTTAATATCTGAAAAATCAACAATAAGGTGCAAATCAATGTCGGAGTATTTGCTCCAATTGTAATTTGCTGCCGAGCCTGTCATTATTATATCCACCAACAGAACACCAGTCTCAAGTCCTTCATAAAAATCTTCTGCAATTTCAATTAATCTGTTTCTGATTTTTTCTAGTAACTTCTTGTCCTTGTTCCATAAGTTTGGCTCTAAAGTTTGCTTGAGAGCAAAGCTATCAACTATGTCTCCATCTGTTGGGCCCTCACCGATGGCACCGAAGCCTGGAGGCGCTGACTTAGAGCGGGTAAGCGGAACTGATTTGCTATAGGGAGCAGTGTTTGCCTGGTTGTCCGGTCTCATCATATCAGACTTAAATCGATTATTTAGACTTATCATCTTTTTCTGAAAAGGTTCTACTTCTTTCAAGATTTCCCGAAAGTCATCCCATTCTTTAAACTTATTACCCATTGTTATAACTAGTCGTCTCCGTACATTTCTTGCTCACCATCTTCCCAGGTGATGATAGTTTTATTTGAAGGATGGGGGTGTACATGTACCTTTAAAAAGTCATCGAATCCATTAAAAATAGCTATGGCTCCAGAAGGAAGCGGATATAGCCAATGAATGACGCATTGCCCAGTTGCGAGACTAACTCCCTCAATTATAACTCCGTCGCCGCTAACTCCAGATTCATCAGATCGTCGGCAGACAGTGAATGTTCTAATCCCCCGAGGTGCCAGCTTGGCTGGAGGCTTTGGCTTAAGTTCCTCTGGCTTAGTACTAACTTGTGATTCTTCCGGTTCTTTTGGGCTAGTCGAAGGCTCGACCATTCCATCCATCTGTTCTTCTGGTTTTATATCGTCTATCATAATCATGATCCCTCCTTAAAGGTCAAACATCTTCTTTAAATAGTTCAAACAATCCTTATCGTCCGCTACTCCGAGTGCATTATCAAAACCCTTGAGTTGTCTGACGGCTGAATAGTCGTTACCGCCGATTCTTATACTATCACCGAAAAAGACAATCGATCGCTGGGGATAGATTCTTTTTAAGTCCTTTATGGCTTGCCCCTTATCGTTTCCTCTTGGATATATATCTATGGATATTCTGCCGCCTACAGCGGCGTCCAAATTTGGAAACAGTCTTCTGATATCTTGTGTTAAGGAATATCTCTCCATATGTGACTTATCCCACTTGTTATATGCCTCTCTTTGCTCCTCAGAGGCGTTTCTACCCACTACGGAGAAGTTTAGCATACCATCCCTTCTCTCGATGTGGTTGCCCGTGCGGAGGCTATAAGTGCTGGTAGAAAGGGTGTTATTCAAAAGTTGTCGAAGTAGCACGCTTGGTATGAAGGTGTTGCTTCTTATTTTTGTCCCTTTTTCATATAGGGTATTGCCACAACAACAATAGACATGCCTAAATCCCATTAATATATCGTGAGGAATCTGAAGTCTTGTTTTTTCATAATCGCTGCCAGTTATAATTGCGCAGGTGTTCTCTGATAAAATCTTCCTCAAAGCAGACTGCATCTCAGAAGACATCGATTGGCAAGGAGGGGTTAGCGTGCCATCTACATCGAATACATAAATTTTAGGGTTGCGCCCTGCCGCCATCAAGCCTCTCCGTAGGGTGTCTTTGTTTTTTGAAGCATTTCAATCAACAATTGATCTTCAATGTTTTCGAGGGTGTCTTGAATTGCTTTCGGACTGCCAGCCAGAAAGTTTTCTGCTGTTTTAATTTCTTCAAGCATTTCCCAGGCTGATGCAGCTTCGTCCTCAAGACGTTCGTTCTCTTTTGCGAGCCTTCGGTTTTCCGCTTTAACTTTCCTAACTTCAATCTTGCTAGCAAGATGCTGTACCTGTAGCGTGGAAAGTTGTCGCCTCAAAGCGGGTGCTTCGAGATCCATTCCTAATCCGGTACCGATCCAATTAATAAGTCTCTTCAGCATTAAGTAAACTCCTTTTGTATACTTAATAATATAACTAGTTTTATATAACTTGTCAAGTAAATTATGGTTTATATTTTAATAAAAACTCTGAAGATGCGGTGCCGCCGGCTACCCACGGTGCTGCGACAGCACTAGGGTTGTACCCGATGGCGTATTTCTTAACAGCGTATGCTATTTCTACTAAATCATTTTCTTCTGGTAGCAAGTCGAACACAACTGCATTAGTTG
>Ga0208299_1001617_pt1 | contig 16445 bp, 22 predicted proteins | sample 15_taG_FD_184089 | JGI IMG/M metagenome (GOLD analysis project Ga0208299, IMG submission 184089) | Marine viral communities from the Subarctic Pacific Ocean - 15_ETSP_OMZ_AT15312 metaG (SPAdes) (version 2) | ecosystem: Environmental > Aquatic > Marine > Oceanic | place: Pacific Ocean | collected...
ATCACGGAGCAGTCAACAACTGTCAAACCGACTTGGGCTGGATCATGGAGCACGGCGATCACAACGTTGATATCTTTGACAACTTTGATTATGCCATGTTGGGCGACATCCACAAGACCAATCAAGCCCTGAACGATTCCGGCACTATCCGCTATTGTGGATCCACTATTCAACAGAATCATGGCGAGACAAACGACAAGGGTTTTCTGGTTTGGGATATTGACAGTAAAACAGATTATACTGTTGAACATCACATCCTCAAAAACCCAAAACCTTTCACTACGATTGAGTTAACTCCTAAAGGCAACATACCTCGCAAACTGGATATTCCAGAAGGTGCCCGACTTCGTGTCGTCACTCGTCATAAAGTCTCCCTAGACAAGATCCGCCGAGTGATGGATATTGCCAAAAGCCGGTTCAAGCCGGAGAGCCTGTCTTTTGTAAACAAGGCAGGCCTAAAACGAGACAGCGTAAACATTGATGATTTAGGAAACACAGAGAACCTGCGAGACCCAGCCGTCCAAGAGCGACTAATTCGGGAGTACTTAAAAGAATACGAACCCGACGCCAAGACTCTAGAGAGAGTATTCCAACTTAACTCTCTTTATGATGCGAGAGTAAACGGCGAAGATGCTGGTCTGCGAAACGTAAACTGGTCACTGAAGAGTCTGGAGTTTGACAATCTGTTTAATTACGGAGAAGGCAACACTGTCAACTTTGAGAAGCTCAATGGCGTTGTCGGCATTTTCGGAAAGAACTATTCTGGAAAGAGTTCCGTAGTTGACAGTCTCTTATATACTGTCTACAACTCCATCAGCAAGAACAACCGTAAGAACCTCAATATTATCAACCAGAACAAGACAGCCGGCTGCGGACGAGTTGAAATTGAGGTTTCTGGCAAAACGTATATTATCGAGCGCAAGTCGGAGAAATACAAGAAAAAGTTATATGGCGAAGAAACGGATGAAGCGAAGACCGATGTTGAGTTTACGGTCATTGATCCAGCCACTAATGAAGAAACCAGCCTGAACTCCCTTGATCGCAACGGAACAGATAAAGCAATCCGTAAGATATTTGGGTCACTAGACGATTTCCTTTTGACCAGCATGTCCAGTCAGATGGGAGCAATGACTTTCATTAACGAGGGCTCAACCAAACGCAAGGAAATCCTAGCCAAGTTCTTGGACCTTGACCAGTTTGAGAAGAAGTTCCGCGCTGCCAAAAACGACAGCATTGAAACACGAGCACTGCTGAGAAAACTTGAAGATAACAACTTTGATGAGGATATCGCAGGCTTACAGGATGATCTAGCAACCAACAAGAAGGCTCGCAAGAAGCAAGAGCAGAAATGCTCCAGCCTCACCGACAAACTGGAATCTATCAAGAACCGCATCAGGGAAATCGCCGACCTGTTTGCCTCTGCTCCCGTAGATATCATCAATATCAAGAAAGAGTCTGCTCGTCTTGAAGAGGCTAAGAGCGAACACGCTTCTCTTTTGGGCAAAGTTGAGCAAGCAAAGAAGCAAAAGAAAGACGTTCTAAAACAGGCTAGCATTTTAGCCAAGCTTTTGGGGCAAACGAACCTAGAGATTCTTGAGGAGAAGCTGGAGCAAGCTAGTCAGATCAAGGGCGACATCAAAGACCTAGATAACCGAATCTTGCTAGAAAGCCGAAACAAAGAAACCTACGAAAAGAAAGTGAGCATCCTAAAGGACGTTCCCTGCGGCAGCGAGTTCTCGCACTGCAAGTTCATCAAGGACGCTTTCGCCAGCAAGGATCTTTTAGAGGCAGCGATCAAGACCCTGGTCCTCCTTCGGGTGAAGCTGGAAGAAGGGAAGAAAAAGCTGTCAGACCTCGGAGTTGAAGAACTGGAAGAACTCCACGACCGTTACACTGTTCGCAAAGAGGAATATCAGAAACTCTCAGCCGAATCTACAAACCTAGATCTGCTTGTGGCAAAAACGAACAATCAGGTTCACCTGTTGGTCAATGAGGTCTCCGAAATCAAGGAACGCATTAAAACTTATGATCTGAATAAAGAAGCGATTGAGAACCGTGAAGAGCTGATTCGCGAACAAGAGAAACTAGATTCTGATCTCACCACAACGGAGACTGGTCTGACCCTTTGTGAGAACAAGATTATGTCCTTTGTCCGTCAGCATGGAGCACTCACTCAGCAGATCACGAATCTTGAAGAAAAGAAACAAGAGCTTGAAGATCTTCGGACAGATTATTCTGCTTACGATTTATTCATGCGATGCACCCATCCCAACGGAATCAGTTACGATGTGGTCAAGCGGATGTTGCCCCTCATCAACGAGGAAGTCAGCACGGTCCTGGCTAACGTCACCGACTTTGATATTTTCTTTGAGGCAGAAAAGAACAAATTAGATATCTTCATCAAGCATCCAAAGTACGAAGCACGACCTTTAGAGATGGCTTCTGGAGCAGAGAAAACGCTCGCAGCCATCGCCATCCGCATCGCCCTAACCAACGTCTCAACCCTACCAAAATCAGACATTATGATTATGGATGAGCCAGGCACAGCGTTGGACGCCGAAAACCTTGAAGGCTTTATGCGAGTGATGGAAATGATTAAGGGCTACTACAAGACTGTGCTTTTGATTACTCACTTGGATAGTCTTAAAGATATTGCCGATATGACTATTGACATTGAACGTCAAGATGGATATGCTTATGTTTCACAATAAAGTAAAATACCACTGGAAATGTGGGCGACACTCTAATATTCCTGCGTGTTGTGTTTTGTGGTTCCTTGGTCCATGGAGACTAATACTAAAAAGCCCCAGTCTTTGGTCTATGTTTTATGAGTCGCCTTATATTCGGTGTCCACTTTGTAGGTTCACACATCGCTGGAACAAAATAAAAGAATGTGAATGTGAAATATGACTATTGACATTGAACGTCAAGATGGGTATGCTTATGTCAGTCAGCAAAATAAGAGAAGCAACCTTTATAGAACGGGATGGAGAGTTCTTTGTCCCACGCCCAACTTCTTGGGGGCAAGGTGTGTTTCGGGCGAGATGGTTCAAGAGCCTCGCCAAGATGACGACAACAATAGCCTCCCCTGCATTTTGGGAACAACTAGATAAAGAAAACAAAACTAAAACTCTTATAGAATACGATGATAAAACTTGGGAGATTATAGAATGACTATTGACACTAAACATCAAGATGGGTATATCTACGTCTCACGGTGAGGAAAACAAATGAAGAAGTTTAAGGTATATAACAAACTCGTAAGAGATAGGATCCCCGTTATAATCAAAGCAAGTGGCTCGGAGTGTAAACACCACACAGCAACCGACGAAGAGCTAGAGCATTCCCTTCTCGATAAACTTCGGGAAGAAGTAGAGGAGTTCATTGAGAAGCCCTCTGTAGAGGAGATGGCAGATATTCAGGAAGTCATATGGCGAATCCAGGAAATATTTAATATAACAGAACATGATGTTCTGGGAGCCATGAGACGGAAGACCAAAGAGCGTGGCGCTTTTCACAAAAACTACATCCTAGAACATGTCGTGGAGGACATATCATGAAAAAGACACTATTACTATTAACCCTGGCAGGCTGCTCGCAGGCAGTGCAAACATCCGATGCGGGAGTGAAAGACGCAACGACAGCAGTCAAGGCAGAACTGCCTGGGAAGAAAACTTATCTAACTTATTGTGCCGCCTGTCACGGCAAAGACGGCAAGGGCTATGCCGGCGGGGCTGCGAACTTTGTAGATGACCGGTCCAGATTGGCAAAATCCGACAAAGAACTTTTCCAGAGTATCTGGAAAGGTAACGGTCCAATGCCCGGATGGAGGGGTGTCCTAACTGAAGAACAGGTCAACCAAGTCATCGGATACCTGAGAGCAGCTTTCGGCAACCGAAAGTGAAATAATACTTGACAGCTTGTGAGTCCATGGTACTATATTAGCACAAAGGGGTTCACTCGTGTTTCCTTTTGAAAAAACGAAAACGGACAGATATTCAATGAGCAGAGATAAAGTAGGGAAGCTATTGAAGTACGGCTACCACAAGAAGGTTGATTACAATAGCAAATGGATTACCGGCATCGGTCTGATCATCGGCGAAAGAGAAGTGAAACAAACACGACTTGAGAATCTATTGTACAAAACCCTGAGCAAGACATACAACAATACGCTCGCCAAGCCACAGGAATACAAGACACTGTATACAGTTCTGCTGGAAGACGGCACACAACGCCAACTTGAACCGACCGAGATCAGTCAGATTCTGTAGGAAGATTACACTCATGAGCACTGGAACAAAGAGAACTTGGAACACCATTATAAGAGAGAACGATAAGCTTGGGATCTATATAGAGATACCGCCAGAGCTTTTAGAAGCTTTGGGGTGGACTGAGCGTACGCCTGTACGATGGTCAGAAACAGAAATTTGTACAGACCTTGGAGAACAACAAGGCTTGGTGCTTGAAAAGGCTTAGGCTGTCGGGCAAACACAGGAGGGCAAGATATTATGAGCGAGTGGAAAGAAGAGTGGCGAAGATTTAGAAAGTCAGGTCAGGAAATGCTGGCTGAGTCAACCCTTAATCGGGTGATGGGTCACATTGAAAACCACGACAGTGCAGTCATATCAGCGTTTAGAAATGAATATTCAAAGAAAGAAAACTACGAAAGAAGTAGGATTCTCCGTGCCCAACTGATACAGGGATATGGATATCAGATTACGAAAATCAAGGGTTCCTATATCGAGGGGTTTGTCCCACAAGAAGAAGCCGATAAGCTAAAAAATATGGACCCTGACTCACACGAGTACCAAGACTTGAAGAGCAGGGTAGAATCCCAACAAGAAGTGACGGAGCAGAGTCTCTTTGTCCTAAACAGCCTGGATGACCCTAACTTTTTTGACAACGTTAGGGCACTGGCTGAGGAGTTTGAACAAGATTCGGTTATGCTGGTTCCGAGAGGTGGCGACCACATACAGCTTTATGGTACCCGTCTAGATAATGAATATCCGGCGTACCACGAATCACAGGAAATCGGAAGCATTGTCCTAAACAAGTCGGGACAGTTTATGTCTAAGGTCGGCGGCACCCGCCCTTTTGTTGTGGAGGCAGTTCAGCTTATGTCAAAACATACATTCTCCAGACTTCAGCTAATGGCAATGGACGCACTTATCAGAGAAAACGCAAAGACCCGCTCACAGGTTGTCTGCGATGCTTGCGGCAACAAAAAAGACGAAACACATGTCATCCAGACAAAAAACAACTCAGCCTCATCAGTTTGCGATGAGTGCGTTGAAGCTGGCTACTAAATAAAAGAACGTACTGTAGGAGCACCCCGATGAAACCGGGCGACTTAGTTCAACATACTATATTTGATCGTTCCGGCTCTGGCGGGTATGGTCTTGTCCTGTCAAAGTCAAAAGTCACCCAAGCTGGCTTCTGGGATATTTCCTGGGCTGGCTACAAAGACGAGTTCACAGGGATTTCTGGAGGGACATACGAAGTTCACGAAGAGGATCTTGTCATCGTTACGGAGGCTAGCAAATAAATGGATATTTTTCCGTGCCCCTATGATGAGGGCGTCACAGTGCTTATTGTCACCCAAGAGGATTTAGAATATGAGCAGCTAATCCCCCACTTTAAGGTTGCCGGTTTCGCCTTCACCGTCCTTGGTGCAGAGCCTCAAACAATCATTATAGATGGTGAGGCAATAAAGGAAGAGTGGTTCACTGACGATCATTTAGAGATTATCATGGCTCATGAGCTTGGGCACCTAAGGACCAACAGTGAAGATGAGCTTACTGCCGATCAGGCAGGTTTTGATATTTTAGTAAAACATGGCGCTCCCGAATCAGCCATTTCTCTATATGCCCTGGAAATCCAGGCAAGATATTGTATAACTCAAGAGAACTTGGAGTCTCACAAATGAATGTCGGCGATTTAGTGAAAATAGAAGAAGAGGACATCGTCGGCTTGGTGACAGTCTTGGAACAAGGAATCTATACGATCAGCTTCGCAGGAGAAGACTATCCAGATTTCTATTGTACCTTGGAGTATGTTCAGGCTGACAATGGGGTTACTGTTTTATCAGCCGCCCCTAACCACTTATCGTGAAAACCGGCGACCTCGTCAGGTTTCGGAACAAATATCACGGTCGCCTCACCAACGACGGAAAAGAGATTTATTCGGATTGGGAGATCGGTCTCCTAATAGAATATCATACCTGGGAAAAGATTGCAACGATTTTACTGGGCACAGAGACAGTTAGAATTGCCGCTCGCGACGTGCAGCTTGTGAAGCGATCAAAACGGCGAATAAAACCTTAGCCGACTATTTATATCTACAGAGGAGGTGCTGTAGGTATGCACGAAAAACTAGATCAATGGCTCGGAAAATGGGCATCACGAAAATTAATAGTGTGGGGAACATCCACCGCATTTTTGGCTGCTGGCTCACTGACCAGTAGCGACTGGGTTGCAGTGTCTCTTGCCTACATCGGCTTGCAGGGAGCAGCGGACATCGCCGCCAAGTGGAAGCACGGCTGATGAAGGGGCTTTTCTACAGCATCAAATCATTTTGGTGGAGAGTTGTGATCGCCACGCTGCTTATCGTAAGTGTGCTGATCTATCTATACTGTTTAGTAAGACCCGCATCTGATAAAAGCGCACACATTAAAGAGATCGCCCTCGGTGCAAAAATAGCATTAACAGAGAATCAGTTGCATGGTAAGCTAGAGAAAGATAAGATTGGAGCGGTTCGCGACGTGTTTGTGAACCGCCTTGATCGCACGAAAGAAATAGAAGATAGAGAAGAAAGGCTCCGAGCCTTGATTCGCTTACATAAAGAGCTGGACCTATAGGAGGACAGAAAATGGTAGATATCCCTACATTAGACATTGAGGATTATGATCCTGATTTAAATGAAGAAACCGACGCAATAGAAGATTTCTCCGGCGGCGCATTGACTTATGCCATTGTTGGTGCAGGTCAAGGCGGTGGTCGCATGGCAAAAGCCTTCTTTGATATGGGTTATACCAAGACAGTAGTAGTGAATACTGCGAAATCAGATCTCAATGGTCTTGACATTCCAGAGGACCAGAAGTTCTTGGTTGACGAGCACGGCGAGCAAGGTGCCGGTAAGGACCAAGCAAAAGCTCAGGCAGCCATTGAGCGCAAAGAACAGGAAGTATTCAACAAGTTCCGCGAAGTATTCGGCACCAATGTTGACCGCATCCTGATCTGCTTAGGTGTCTCCGGCGGCTCCGGCGGCGGAACTGTGAACACGCTCATTAAAGTAGCAAAGAAGTATTTCACTTACATCGGCATTGAGGACGTTGATCAACGAGTCGGTGTCGTAGCATCCCTGCCAACTGCCGGTGAGTCTGCTTCTCCAACAGTGGCAAAAAATGCCCACACCCGCATGACCCAACTTTGCACGCTCGCAGAAAAAGGAAAGATTGCCCCCCTCATTATGGTGGACAACGAGAAGATTAAAAAGCTTTACCCCAAACTCACAGTAAAGAAATTCTGGACAACCATCAACAATACCGTTGCCGGTCTGTTCCACGTGTTCAACGTCCTCGCAAACAAGGATTCAGAGTACACGACTTTTGACGCCACAGATTATGACAGCATCATGCGCCAACCAGGCTGTATGATTATGGGCGTAACCTCAGTGAGAGACCTAGAAAGCGACACCGCAATCTCAACCGCTCTCAAGAAGAACTTAGAGAAGACTTTGCTCGCCGAGGGCTTTGATCTAACCTCTGCCTCAGGTGCTGCCTGCATTGTCGTCGGCAGCGAAGAAATCTTTGACGAAACCGTCGGCTTAATGGACAGCATTGAATTCGGATTTGATACTCTCGCAGCCATCACCGGCGGAGCCATCATCCACCGCGGAATTTACGAGGACGGAAATAAAGACAAGCTAGTGACGTACACTCTAGTAAGTGGACTCAAGCGACCAGCTAAACGAATTGAAGGTCTTAAGAAATTCCTGAAGAAGTAAGATGAAGAAGCTCGCAGTATTAGTTTTGTTATTCTCTTTGACAGCTACGGCTGAAGAGGTAACCAAATTTGAACCGCGTCCCGCCGTCGTTGAGCAAGAGGGGAAGTCATATGCCGGCATCCTTCTCAGCGAAGAGGACTTCCGGAAGATTTTGGAAGATAAGATCAACAACAACGCCAAGGTCGCGGAATGCTCAGTTGACCGACGTGTTTGTGAAAAGACCGAGAGCATCTACAAATCAACAGTTGAGAAGCTAGAAGAGGCAGCCTTAAGGAACAATAGCTGGTTTGACCGCAATCGTGGCACCTTGGGGCTATTCACCGGATTGGTCGTCGGTGCCGGCATGTCAATAGCAATTGTTCACGGCGTCTATCAAAAATGAAGATGAAGCACGACCCAAATTATATTGCCTCTGTTGAGAAAGCAATCGCCAAGAAATACGGGAAGGATACAGTCCAAGACTTCCGTTCGGATTGGCAGCCCGTGAGAGAAGAAGAATATCTATCGCAACTCAGATCACTCAACAAGAAAAGAGATCTTTTCAAGAAGAACAAGCTGGTCGAAAAGAAGGGCGATGTTACTCTTACACGCCGAAATAAAGCAAAACCAACAGAGAGAACTTGCCCAGTCTGCAAAACATATTCATTTTCCACGAAGGACGACCTATATATGAATAGGTTTAAGGCTTGTTTTTCCTGCTATGTCGTCTTTATAGAAGACAGGGAAGCTCGTTGGAATGAAGGCTGGAGACCGGACAGCGATTTTATGGAACAGCATCTAAGGAGATCAAAGTAATGTCATCAATCCTGGACATAATCAAGTGTTTAAACCAAGTTGCCGCCAATGCATATGACGGAGCAGAACTAGAAGAAGAGATCGGTTTAAAGAGAGAAGAAGGTCACCCGATCCTTGACTCAAGAGTCATTGACGGGTTCAATGTCCGGTTCGCAGCAGACAAAATGATTGTCAGCTATCAAGGAGAGATGTCTCTTCAGGAACTACATCCTCGCAACAAGTTTGAGAATGAAATAGAACAACGTTTTGTTGATATCGTCAAGTTCCTTAAGAAAGAATACAAGAAGATTGAGAAGACCTCTGTAACCTTGACTGAGCAGGCACCTGCCGACATGCTCGTACAGAGCACTTCTCGTCAACGCTCTTGGGTACAAGCCACCAAACAATACAAGATTGGCGGCGTTGACGCAGAAGCAGTCAAGCAAGGTTCCGACCCTGCAAACCAAACGCACGAAAAAAGATTTAGAGATTTCTTAGAGCTAGCATCCGATAAGCGCCCCTCAAACGACACATCGTCAAAGAATCCCGATACGCCGGAAGCATAATGTCTCTTTCAAAGAAGGAGATGATAGCGGAGGTGGTCCGCTGCGGCAAGAGCCCCGTCTACTTCTGTAACAACTACGCTAAGATCTCCCACCCACTCAGAGGGCTCATACCCTTTGACATGTATGACTTTCAGGAAGAAGCCCTCAAGGACTTCAAGGTCAACCGTTTCAGCGTAATCCTAAAAGCCCGCCAGCTTGGAATATCTACAAGTGTGGCGGCTTATGTTTGCTGGCTGATGCTATTCCAGCGGGACAAAAATGTACTAGTCGTCGCAACAAAGCTTGGGACAGCAACGAATCTTGTCAAGAAGATCAAAGCCATCCACAAGAACCTTCCGCCCTGGCTCAAGATCGCCAACATATCAATTGATAACAGAACTTCGTTTGAATTGACCAACGGCTCCGTGGTGAAAGCATCATCCACCTCCGGCGACGCTGGTCGTTCAGAAGCGTTATCTCTTTTGGTGGTTGACGAAGCTGCTTTCGTTGAGGGAATGGAAGAGTTGTGGGCTGGTCTATATCCAACGCTTTCAACTGGTGGACGTTGTATCGCCTTATCAACTCCTAACGGCGTTGGCAACTGGTTTCATAAAACGTATACAGAGGCAGAAGAAGACAAGAATGACTTCCATCAAATCAAACTACCATGGCACGTCCACCCGGAAAGAGATGACGAATGGTTTGAGAAAGAGACAAGAAACATGTCTCGCCGCGAAATCGCTCAAGAGCTTGAGTGCAACTTCAATGCGTCTGGCGAAACTGTCATCCATGGCGATGATCTAAAGTTTGTATATGAGTCGGCAGTAGAGCCAATCCACCAGACCGGCTTTGATAGAAACTATTGGATATGGGCTGAGCCTGAACCAGATAGAGAATATTTATTGGTTGCTGATGTTGCCAGAGGTGACGGCTCAGATTATAGCGTCGCTCATGTTTTTGATGTCCAGTCAATGGAGCAAGTGGCTGAATATCAAGGCAAAGTAACTCCCGACATGTTCGCCCCTCTTCTGTATTCTATAGCAGATGAATACAACAGCGCCCTGTTGGTCATTGAAAATAACTCTCTCGGAATAGGTGTTTTGAATAGATTACAAGATTTAGACTATAAAAATTTATATTATAGTGTAAAATCTACACATGAGTACGTTGATGAAGTCACAGCAGAAGCCATCGGCGGGATACCTGGCTTTACTATGTCTATGAAAACTCGACCACTTGTTATTGCGAAGTTTGAGGAATTCGTGAGAAATAAACTAATTACTATTAACTCTATGCGTCTTGCAAACGAAATTAAGACTTTTGTTTGGCATAACGGTAGACCGCAGGCAATGCGGAGTTATAACGATGATTTGGTTATAGCAGCCAGTATTGCTTGTTGGGTTAGAGGAACAGCATTGACCGTAAACAAGCGGGAGGAAGCATATAAAAAGGCACTTCTCACTAGCATGTCGGTCTCTAAGAGTACAATGAGCATGAAAATAGAAGGTCAGCACGGTTATCGCAACGCCCAAAACAACACAACGTTTAGGGGAACCGATGGCAAGATGCATGATTTAGGCTGGATTATAAAAGGATAAACTATGTCAGACAACAACGCCAACAATCCGAGGAACGATCAATCTCCACTGTTCAAGAGGCTAACTAGACTCTTCAGTGGACCGATCGTCAACTATGACCGCCCGGCAGTCATCCGCTCCAACCGCCGTGATGCCAAAAAGTACACTTTCACAAGCAGTACTGGTCGCGCATTCAAAAAGAAAGAATATTACAATCCTTTCGGACAACTTAGTAATCAGGTTTTGCACGCAAGAAGCAAGCAGATCCGATATACCGACTTTGACCAAATGGAATATATGCCAGAGATTGCTTCAACTTTGGACATCTACGCAGATGAAATCACAACCTCTACCGTGTTCAATCCAATCGTATCAATTGATTGTTCCAATCGTGAGATCAAGGATATTATCTCTACTCTAATGTTTACCGTCTTGAACATCGAGTCCAACCTGTTTGGCTGGGCAAGAAGCATGTGTAAGTACGGCGATTACTACCTTTATATGGACTTAGACGACGACATCGGGATCACCAACGTCATTCCGCTGCCTGTACGTGAGATTGAGAGAGTTGAGGGCGCAGACCCAACAAACCCAAACTATATTCAATATTTTTGGGCAGGAGCAGAAGGAAATCAAGGAGTCACCTTTGAAAACTGGCAGGTATCCCACTTCAGAATTACCGGCAATGACAAATATGTCCCTAACGGAACCTCGGTCCTAGAGCCTTCTCGTAGAATCTGGCGTCAATTAACTCTGCTGGAAGACGCAATGATGGCTTACCGGATTGTTCGTTCACCCGAACGCCGAGTATTCTATATTGACGTTGGCAACATCTCCCCAGAGGATGTTGAACAATATATTGAGCAAGTGAAGACTCAAATGAAGCGCAACCAGATCGTAGACGAAGACAGCGGTCAGGTAGATTTACGGTACAACGCAATGAGCGTAGACGAGGATTATTACATTCCCGTCCGCGGCGCTGCCAACAATACCAGAATTGAAACTCTTGCCGGCGGTCAGTTCACCGGCGACATTGATGATGTGAACTATCTTCGTGATAAGCTCTTCTCGGCACTTAAGGTGCCAAAAGCCTATCTGGCGCAAGCAGACGCAGTGGAAGACAAGACCACCTTGTCCCAAAAGGATATCCGATTCTCTAGAACGATCCAGAGACTTCAGCGAGTTGTTATTGCCGAACTGGAAAAGATGTGTATTATTCATCTGTATACTCTTGGCTTCCGCGACACCGACTTGACTTCCTTTAAGGTAAGCCTGAACAACCCATCAAAAATTGCCGAGCTTCAAGAACTAGAGCACCTCCGCACTAAGTTTGATATTGCCGGCGCTGCAACTGATGGCTTCTTTTCTAAGAGGTGGGTATACAAGAATATCTTCAAGCTTGATGACGAAGAAGTTGAGCGTATGCAAATTGAGATGTATGGAGACGCCAAGCTCGGAGCGGAGATTGAAGAAGCCGGCACTATTCCAGAGACTTCGGGAGAATTCGGTGACGATGTCGGCGGTGACGACGCTTTTGACGAAAGTCCAGACGAGGACTTTGAAGAAGAGGACGACGGACCACTTTTGGCTGAGCCAGACCCAGGTCAAAGAGACGACAAAAGAAAGACCTCTGGTCCTCGCAAGAGAAGCTTCAATGGTCAATGGAATAAAGAACGTTCCTCGAACACGAGAAGAAACCTATATAAGGGAGAAGAACTATTCTCGGGCAAGAAACACATGACTCGCCTAAAGAATGGCATCGCATCAGAAGGTCAGGACAGGGAAGAGCAAATACTATTCAATAATCAGTTTGAGATTAGCAGACTGCTTGAACAATTGGAAAACAAAGATGAAGATAAGGCACAATAAAAAGAGAAACACAGCTTTTTTGTTTGAAGCTCTTGTACGAGAAATCACAAAGTCTGTAGTATCTCACAATAAAGAGCGCTCGGCAGCAGCCAAAGCTATTCTATCGGAACACTTTAGGAAGGGCACTATACTTGCTCGCGAGCTAGATTGTTACACTTCCTTGACCGAGAAAGATGGTGTTGCCCGCGACCACGCAGAGAAATTATTAGAAGCAGCAAAGTCTGCCTATGGGAGACTAGACGTTCAGAAGATATTTGAAGAACAGTCAAGTGTGATCAGAAAGATCAACAAGAGTCTCGGCAAGTCAGTTTATGATAACTTTGTGCCAAACTATAAATCCTTCGCAACCATCGCCCAGATTTTCACAGACAAGGTCACCGTGAAGAGCCGGGTCCTCATGGAAGCTAAAGTTGTTAGCGAACTGTCCAAAGAAGAAGAAACAAAAACCCAGATGAAGCCAGTAGACAACTTGGTGCTTGACACCTTCTCTGAGAGACTGAACAAAGAATATAAGACAATGCTTCCAGAACAAAAGGATTTATTGGGCAAGTATATCGTGTCCTTTGGCAGTAACGAGATGGACTTCCGCCTATTTGTCGGGAAAGAACTAAAAAGAATCAAAGAAGAAGTTGAGAAGTCTACGAAAATGGAAGATGTCAGAGAAGACACCACCATGCTGGCTAACACAACAGCTGTTTTGCACCAGATCAACGAAATGAATGTCTCAAATCTTTCTGAAAAGAACATTCTAAAGATCCTAAGACTTCAAAAACTAGTGAGCGAATACCAATCTGATGCCAATTAAGATTACATTAGGTCCCCTACCGAAACCCGTCCAGGCAAAGATACCCCTCAAAGTATCCAGAACTATGGATGGTAACCTCATCATCAACGACCACGACTACATGGACATTGTCGTTTCTCCATCCGAAGGGAAGATCACCACCTTTCCGAAACCGTATGCCGAGAAAGATGTTTATGAATACCAAAAAGATTTTTTATACTTCTTGTTTAAGGCTGGAATCACCTCTGCCTCTGCTGCTCGCGGCGGATCAACTTTTGGAATGATTGAAGTCCCCTACTCCAAAGAGAGTTCCATCAACCCGCTACAAGCAGTTCTGTTCGCTATTAGTCAGTATCTCAAGAAAACACTGGCAGATGAAGACTTGGCAAAAGACTATGACAAGCACATAGAAGATAGATTTACCAACCCTTCCGACGAAGACAGCACAGAAGCTGGTGAAATACAGCCCTACGAAGACCGAGCCAGCGCCTATCAGGTCGGTGACCCAACATACACCTTCGCCGGATACGGATACTTCTACTAGAAAGAGAAAACATTGTCATTATTATTTTTTGTTTTGTCAGCTTACGGCTTGACTCAGATTCTAACATTTTCTAAAATCTTAGATCCAATCCGCCCAAAGGGGCATTTTTTTAGCTGTCCGATGTGCATGGGGTTCTGGTCTGGAGTACTGCTTCTGCTCCTAAACCCTTTTACAGAACTATTTACCTTTGATGTATCGTTCGTCAACGCCTTTTTATTAGGGTGTCTTTCGTCTGGCACATCATATGCACTGACGATGATTATATCGGATGGAGGAATTCAGCATGAATGCCGAGTCAGAGACAATGTGGACAAAGAAGTGGATGCTTCGTCCAGTCGCAAGGTGTTGCAGGGGTAGCTGTATCGCACGGGTTGCGCCCGTAATCTAATTAAGGACAAGGAGAGCAAAATGAAAAAGTACGTACTTCAAGAGTTTATGAATCTAGATTATAGCGATGATCTTTTAACAGAAGATGAGCGCACCGGCAACCGTGACGGCACTCACCTGATTGTCGCCGGCAAAATTCAAGCTGCCGACGCCAAAAACGGAAATGGAAGAATTTATCCACGACCAATTTTGGAGAGAGAAATAAAGAATTACACAAAACTAGTGAAAGAGGGACGTGCAATTGGAGAACTAGACCACCCAGATAGCTCTGTCGTTGAACTCAAGAACGCCAGCCACTTAATCACCGAGGTTTGGTGGAAGGGTGACGACGTAATGGGAAAAATGAAGATCTTAGACACTCCTGCCGGCAAAATCGCTAAAAACCTTGTTCAAGGCGGCGTGCAGCTTGGTATTTCCAGCCGTGGCTTGGGCTCAACTCGCCAAGAGGGCGGAACTACCATGGTAGAGGACGACTTCCAGCTATTGTGCTTTGATCTGGTCTCAGAGCCAAGCACTACGGGCGCATACCTCGTTGCTGAGAGCAAAGTACGAACAAATTTGACTAGAGCCGACAGAATAAACCGTGCTCTAAACGACATTTTAGACAACTAGGAAAGAAACGGAGAATACATGAAAAGATCGGAACTAAAATCACTCATTAAAGAATGTATCAAAGAATCAATCTTTGAAGAGGGGATTTTATCTGGCATCATAACTGAAGTCGCGACAGGAATGTCCGGACTTCCCAGCAATGCCGCCCCAAGACAGTCACAACAAACTGCCGAGCTATCAAAGAAAAGCGCCGAGGCTGCCGCATTATTAGAGAACACGAGAAAATCAGTGATCAGCGCGATCACCGAAAGCTCTTACGACGACATTAAGAGCAAATTTCAGAATCCAGATTTCTTTGAGGGAACGACACCAATCGTTGAGGGTTCGGGGCGTGGACCGTTGTCAAACACGCCCCCCGGCGACCCTGGGCTAGCTATTGAAAACATACCCGGCTTTGGAAGCTGGGGCAACGTTGCGAACGCAAAAACAAGAAAGTGAAAGCATAACAATGAGAAAAACAAACAACTTCAACAAGAGACACCGCGAAGAATCCTTTAGTACGTGCATTACCGTCACCGCTGCTGAGTGCCATGGCGACAATGAAAAGATGATCCGAAAATTCTCAAAGAAAGTAAAGAGAGACGGAATTATTGACGAAGTTCGCGAGCGCCAATATTATAAAAAGCCAAGTGTTCTTGCTACTGAAAGGCGCATGGAGCGCAAAAGAGTCATACAGCAGGTCAATAGAAAGAGAAACGAACTACTTACAACTGGAGTTAGCTTCAAGAAGCGGAGGAAGAAATAATGGCGATATCACCAGATACAGCCCCATACTTTGAAGGTTTTTACAACAGATCCCCAGGGATTTCAAGCGTTGGGTCATACCAGGCCGCTGGCACTCCGTTCATCACGGGAAGTGTGGTTGCCGACACCGAGGAAGTTGAAATCACGTTCCCCGCTGTCACTAGATCAGTCACAGTGATAAACAAAGACGCCGCCGGCAACGACGCCCTTAGAGTTCATTTTGCTTCCCAAGACACCAGCAATACTATCTCCGGCGCTCACTATATCACACTTGATGCGGTGAACACCTCTGTGACCCTCAATATCAAGACAAAGTCAATCTGGATTTCAAACGCTTCGGGCGGCTCAAGCAACTTCCAACTGTTTGCGGAGTTGACAGGAATAGCCCCAGGCAACATGTGGACATTGACCGGCGCAGGCATTGACGCTTAAACTTATATAACGGCAGGAGACTACGACAATGGGCGGATTTGGCAGCGGAAATAGCGGGTTTTCACCATCACAAAATATCATTCCAGGCTCTACAAAGTGGGGTACCGCCCTGACCGACACCCACCAAGTCACTGGCAGCGTAGATATAACTGGCTCCTTAGAGGTGAGCGGCA
>Ga0208299_1001618_pt1 | contig 16422 bp, 17 predicted proteins | sample 15_taG_FD_184089 | JGI IMG/M metagenome (GOLD analysis project Ga0208299, IMG submission 184089) | Marine viral communities from the Subarctic Pacific Ocean - 15_ETSP_OMZ_AT15312 metaG (SPAdes) (version 2) | ecosystem: Environmental > Aquatic > Marine > Oceanic | place: Pacific Ocean | collected...
GATTAGTATTGTATATCTTGGCGGTCAATCTGCCATCGATATCTTTGAAAGAATTAAAGGGTATAACAAGAAGTGATAAAACTAAAGAAAACATTATTATGGCTTAAGCATTACTGGTATTTCCCCGTGGTGCTTATCGCCATTGCTGCAGCCTTCGTGTTTCATCGAAAGAAAGTAGAGATGCTTGCTAATCTTCTCATGGGTTCCATAGAGAGCCATCAGGAGGAGGTTGCCGCTATTGAGGCTGCAGAGTCAGCAAAGGCACAGAAGATTGAAAATGCTGCAATCATCCATTCTGATGAGTTGCAGGAAATTATTATTGAAGAAACCGACGAGCTTGAAGCTGCCGGTAAACAAAAAGAAAAAAGAGAAAAGTCTCTTCAAGAGTTGGAAATGGAAATGCTCGCAGAAGAAATGAAAAAGGCTTTCAAGAAAGAAGGATAACATGAAACGTATCGTTGCCGTTTTTTTACTGTTCAGTTTCCCGACTTTTGCAAACGACATTGTAGTAGAGGGGATTCAGAAAGGTCAGAAAGCACCGTTCAGCGGCATCATCATGGATGCAGAGTCTGCCGCCAAGGTCATTGCAGAGAGAGAATACGGGATAAAGAAGTGCGACATTAAGGTAGAGCACGAGAAAAAGAAAAAAGATTCCCTCTGTGACTTAAAGACTAAGATACTTGATGCTAAACTAGAGGCAGAGAAAGAAAAGTATGAAGCAATTACGAAGATTAAGACAGAAGAGATCGAAAGGCTCACAAAGGTTATTGAAGAGTCTTCAGCCGATCACAGTGAGTGGTGGTTTGTCGGTGGCTTCTTCGCAGGAATTCTGGCTTCTATCGGCGTGTTTTATGCCGCCGTGAAAACTTCTCAAGGTGAAGTATGAAGAAAGACCTCAACGATGTCGCCGCAGTAGAGAAGGCCATATCTTCTAAGTATGGCGACGAGACGATCACGAATCCGAAGTCAACTTGGAATGAAAACAAGGAAAGAGAATATATAGAGCAAGTTAAGAAAGAAGTGGAAAGAAACAATTCCAACCCCAAAACCGCCCCTAAAGTAGAATTAAACGGTTTTTTGTTATCCGAAAAACTAATTAATAAGGATAGTAAGAGAACTTGTCCGGTTTGTAGCACTTATTCTTTCGACAAAAAAGATGATTTATATATGAATCGTTTTAAGTGTTGTTTAAAGTGTTACATCAACTTTGTTGAAGGGCGAGAAGAAAGATGGGCGTCAGGCTGGCGACCCTGGTATTTGGAGAACGAAAATGATTAAAGATAAGTTGGAAGAAATAATTGAACTACTTTCAGAGTCTGACAAGGACACTCAGAAGTTTGATCGTGGAAATGCTACTGCTGGAACTCGTGTTCGTAAGCAGGCGATGGAAGCAATTAAGCTTCTCAAAGACATGCGAGCTGAAATTATTGACGTTCGCAACTCAAGAAAATCAAACTAGGAGATAAATAAAATGTCAAACATATCAGATATTGTAAGGGGAATTAACCAAGCTGCAGCCAATGCACATGACGGCGCAGTAGATGCAGAGGGCGAGCCCCTCGACATTGGCCTTCAAAGGGACAAGCCAACCCCAATCACCGACCGAAGAGTGATGGACGGCTTCGGAGTCACGTTTTCAGGAAACATCATGAAGGTGAGTTACACCCGCGAGATGCCTAGTAAAGAGATCGCAGAAAACAAGCTAAAAACAGAAATCGAATCCTCCATTGAAGAGGTCACAAAGTTTTTGAAAAAGGAATACAAGAGTATTACAAAAGAAACTTTGAAGCTAAAGAAAGAGGGTTCTCTTGTGATGGGCAATATTCAGTCCACATCTCGCGTTCGCTCATGGGTGCAGGCCCATTGTGAATATGAGATTCAGGGAGTCGACAAGGAAGACTTACCAGATACGAGGCCAAGGGACGTTGATTCTGCAATTAAGTCTTTCTTGGAGCTTGGTAAAACCCAAAAGAAGCCAAAGAATGTCTCAATCACATCAGGGGCTAACGAAAAGTAGAGTGTGCCTATGGCTGGCTACAAGTTATCAAAAAAAGAAATAATTAAAGAAATCGTGAAGTGCGGAAAAGATCCCGTTTACTTCACGAATACTTATGCAAGGATCTCCCATCCCCTCAAGGGACAGATCCCCTTTAACACATATGACTTTCAGACACAACTACTGAGAGACTTTGCTGATCATCGCTTTAATGTAATCCTCAAAGCCCGTCAGTTAGGTATTTCAACTATCTCTGGTGCATACATTGCTTGGCTAATGATGTTTCACAGGGAAAAGAATGTCCTCGTGGTTGCAACCAAGTTCGGAACTGCATCGAACCTTGTTAAGAAGGTAAAGCAGATTATTAAAAACCTTCCTGAGTGGATGTCCACCGCGACAATCACAATCGATAACCGTTCTTCATTTGAACTTTCAAACGGTTCGCAAATAAAAGCATCATCCACTTCGGGAGATGCAGGTCGCTCTGAAGCGTTGTCTCTTCTGGTCATTGATGAAGCCGCCCACGTTGAAGGACTCGAAGAGCTGTGGATGGGTTTGTATCCCACCCTCTCAACTGGTGGTCGCTGCATCGCCCTATCCACTCCAAACGGCGTCGGAAACTGGTTTCATAAAACCTTTGCAGATGCCGACGAGAACAGAAACGACTTTTACTCAACAACTCTCCAGTGGGACGTCCACCCTGATAGGGACAAATCTTGGTTTGAAAAAGAAACCAGAAACATGTCCAGAAGAGATATAGCACAGGAATTAGAATGCTCATTTCTAGCTTCAGGTGAGTCGGTCATTAATCCCGATGACATATCAAGGCTTGAAGCCAGTGTCGTTGAGCCCAAATATAAGACAGGCTTCGATAGAAACTTGTGGATATGGGAAGAATTCCAACCGTCTAATTCTTATATATTAGTTGCCGACGTCGCTCGCGGCGATGGGAGAGATTTTTCCGTATTCAACATCGTGAAGCTCGAGACGATGGAAGTTGTCGCTGAATATCAAGGTAAGCCAAGTTTGGAGATGTTCGCTGGTGTCCTCAACACCACGGGGAGAGAGTATGGAGACTGCATGCTTGTCGTCGAAAACAACAACATCGGCTTTAACATTTTAGAGAAACTAATAGAAACTCAGTATCCCAATTTGTATTATTCCCAAAAGGGATCACACGAATATGTTGACCCATTGGTTGCAGAAACCAAATCATCTGCAGTGCCCGGCTTTACAACATCAATGAAGACAAGGCCGCTTATCATTGCAAAATTGGAAGAATATATTAGGAACCAACTACTTAAAGTGTATTCTGTGCGTCTAATCAGTGAAATGAGAACGTTCGTGTGGAATCATGGAAGGCCCGAAGCAATGCGAGGCTACAACGATGATCTTATGATGTCGTTAGCAATTGCATGTTGGGTCAGGGACACCGCGATACTTACCAGCAGTAGGTCCGTGGAATATAGCAAGGCCTGTCTAGACGCAATGATTTTAACAAATACAAAAATAAATACTAAAATTCCTGGCCAAATAGGTTATAATAGTTCTTTAGACAACGAACGTGCACAGGAACGAAAAGAAACAATTAAAGATTACCAAGATTTTTCGTGGCTCTACAAAGGATAAGAAATGGCTGATAATAAAAGAAACCCAAGAAACCCTGAATCCGGACTCTTCAATCGATTAACGAGATTGTTCTCTGGCCCAATCATTAACAGACGTACACAGATGTATCGTCAGCAGAGACGAAGGCAATTAAATAAGTATAAGAACCAGTTCCAGTCAGCAAGCGGCAGAGACTTTAAGAAATCCACCTACAATCCTTTTGATGTTATGCAAGCCAACTCCCTTGGAAACCAAAACCGAGCAGAGAGATACATGGACTTCGACCAAATGGAGTATACCCCAGAGATTGCATCCTCTCTAGACATTTATGCAGATGAAATGACGACCTATTCTCAAATACAGGATATGTTGAGAATCAACTGTCAGAACGACGAGATTAAAAATATCCTAACCTCTCTGTATGCTAACGTTCTCAATCTCCAATTTAACTTGTTCGGCTGGTGCCGCACGATGTGTAAATATGGAGATTTCTTTTTATACTTGGACATCGACGAAGAGGAAGGTATTAAAACGGCCATCGGCCTACCACCTCAAGAGGTTGAGAGGTTGGAGGGCGAAGACCCAGCCAACCCTAATTACATTCAATTCCAATGGAACTCCGGAGGGTTGACTTTTGAAAACTGGCAAATGGCCCACTTCCGCATCCTCGGAAACGACAAGTACAGCCCTTACGGAACTTCAGTTCTTGAACCTGCTAGACGAATCTGGAGACAACTGACTCTCCTCGAGGACGCTATGATGTCCTATCGCGTCGTCCGTTCTCCTGAACGACGAGTATTTTATATTGATGTAGGTAACATTGCCCCACAAGATGTTGAACAGTACATGCAGCGTATCATGACCCAGATGAAAAGAAATCAAGTTGTTGATTCTGCAACAGGCCGAGTGGACTTAAGATACAATCCCCTGTCGGTAGAAGAAGATTATTTCATGCCCGTCCGTGGTGACTCTTCTTCAAAGATTGAATCGCTTCCCGGCGGCACATTCACGGGTGATATTGATGACGTTAAATATTTAAGAGACAAACTCTTCTCAGCCCTTAAAGTCCCACAGTCTTATTTGTCTCGTGGCGAAGGCGCCGATGAAGATAAGTCAACACTAGCTCAGAAAGATATTCGATTTGCAAGAACGATCCAACGCCTTCAGAGGAGTGTCCTTTCTGAAGTGGAGAAGATTGGTGTTATCCACCTTTACACTCTTGGTTTTCGCGGAGATGATTTGGTTAACTTCACCCTTAGTTTAAACAATCCGTCCAAGATTGCAGAACTCCAAGAACTTGAACACTGGAGAACAAAGTTTGACGTTGCTGCAGCTGCAACCGAAGGCTTTTTTAGTAAGCGTTGGGTTTCCCATAACGTCTTTGGACTTACTGATGACGAAGTTGTTAGAATGCAACGCGAGATGTTTTTTGATCGTAACCTCGACGCCCAACTCGAAGCCGTTGGCCAAGGAGCCGAAGGCGGCGACGCAGGTGGTGGGGACATGGACCTCGGCGGAGATGACGATTTAGACCTCGGTGGAGGTGACGATTTAGACCTCGGTGGAGACGAACCTGACGACACCGGCGCCGAAGAGGATGATACTCTCCTCACAGCACCTCCTGGTCGAAGAAGTGATTCACCAACTATCGGTGAGCGTAAGCCCCGCAGAGGCGCCAAGACAACAACAAAGCGTTCCAAAGGAAAGATTTATGATGTCCGTGGCGACCATGGAAAAAGCCTTGGCGCCCGTAAAACATCAATGGGTCGCACCACAGGGAACTTTGCAGCATCCAGTGCGGTCAAAAACACCCTCCCTGGAGCGCAAGACATTGGCCTTGGTGGTTTAACTAATGGAATAATGGAGTCCAAAGGTACTAATTATAAGAACGACGAAAAGAAGATCCTGCAGACAAGTCAAACAATACAGCGTTTTGCAGAATCATTAGCAAAAACAGACAAGCTTGAATTGGAGAAAAAAGACGATGGCGAAACACAATAAGAAAAGAAATACAGCATTCATTTTTGAAGCCCTCAGTCACGAGATGACCAAGGCGATTGTTTCAAAAGACATGGAAAAAAAGACTACGGTTGTTTCCATCGTTAAGAAACATTTCAAAAAGGGAACTCAACTCCGAAAGGAATTAGATCTCTTTCAAAGTCTCAACAAATCTTCTGAACCGGAAAGAGGCAGAGCCACTCGTGTCGTGCAAGAAGCAAGGGCACAACACTCCAAAATTAACAAAGATGAACTGTTTCTAGAGCAAACTGCTTTAATCAACTCCATCAATAAGCGCCTATCCAAGAGTGTGTTTTCCAACTTTGTAGGAAACTACAAGCACCTTGCAACAATTTCTAAAATGTTTAGTGATGAAGTCACCGTAAAGGATCGCATGCTTCTCGAAGATGCAGTCATCTCTACAATCGCAGAAGAGTCAAAAATCGACACTATGAAATCTGTCGATGAGGTTGTCTATAGAACATTTGTTCAAAAGTTTAACGAGGAATATTCTTCAATACTTCCCGAAGAACAAAAAGAATTATTAAAGAGGTATGTCTCCTCTGTCTCCGACAACGGTGTTGAGTTTAAAATGTACTTGAACGAAGAAGTCGGCCGACTAAAAGGCAAAGTAAAGAAATCACTTCAAAACGAAGAGATCAATTCAGACAAAGAAATGACGGAATCAACAAACAAGGTAATCGAGGTATTGAACGAGATGGCCAAGAAGCCGATTGATGAAGACCTTATCCGACAGGTGATGAACGTACAGAGCTTTGTAACGGAGGTTGAATCATAATGACTATAGAAATTGATGTAGAAGCCGGCCCAGAGAAAAAGGCCGAAGACAGCGCCACCGAGTCGATTAGTTATAAAATGAACGCTCGCCGCAGCTTGGACGGCAACATTATGATTTTCGACCATATCGACATCGATATTGTTTATTCCCCCGCAACAAAGAAGGTTGTTACTTTCGCCAAAAACCTATTGAGTGATACGGTTTATGCAACTCAGAACAGAATGTTTGAGTTTCTCGTAAGAGGCGGAGTGGTAACACCAGAATCCGTTCGAGGCGGAAACGTTTATGGTTCCATCGAAGGCCAACTTCCTGAGCCAACCAGTGGTCTAGACCCCACCAAGATCTTCATGGTATCTATTAATAAATTCATCGAGGAAGAAAAGCCTTACTTTATGTATGAAAAAGCACACAAAGAGATGGAAGTCGAAGAGTGGACAGACCCACCTGCAGACGAAACCACTCCTTTGGGAAAAGTGCCGCAAGCTGCAAAGAAGGGTTCCATCGGAAAATTGAGAGGATACTGGAACGTCTAATGAACCTCTTGATGTTTGTTTTGTGTGCTTATGGCTTAACACAGATCATTGTTTATGGTACAATATTTGATAGGATCCGCCCGACAGACGGATGGCTTGGTTGTCTTTTCAACTGCTCTATGTGTGTTGGTTTCTGGTCAGGACTATTTCTTTGGGGAATAAACGATTTTACAACACTATTTATCTTTGATAATAGCATCCTAACAGGGTTTTTGTTGGGATGTCTTTCTTCTGGAACCAGTTACATACTGTGTCAGGTTGTCGGAGATGAAGGAGTTAAGTATGAACGGCTGGACAAAAAAGTGGATGCTACAACCAGTAAGACGTTGCTGCAAGGGTAACTGACTCGGACGGGTAATGCCCGTCTTTTGATTTGGAGAGATTGATGTCAAAGTATTTATTAACAGAATATTATGAACTATGCCCAAACGGGACATGTGAAGATTTGCTGACTGAAGCAGAAAAGGCACAGGTTCGCGAACAAGGTGCTTACTTCTTGACTGGCGTTATGCAGAGAGCAAACGCAAAGAATGGTAACGGTCGACGTTATCCTCGCGAGGTTCTACAGAGAGAAGTGGAGAACTACAAGAAGTTGGTTCGAGACAGGCGAGCTGTAGGAGAACTGGATCACCCAGATTCAGACATCGTTAACTTGAAAAACTCTTCCCACATTGTTACAGACATTTGGTGGGACGGCGATGATGTCAAAGGTAAAGTTCAAATACTTACAACCCCATCAGGACAAATCCTCCGCAACCTTATCGAAGGCGGCGTCAAGCTTGGGATCTCCTCTCGCGGTTTAGGTTCTGTGTCTCAAGCTTCTGGCGGAGATACAATAGTACAAGACGACTTTCAGCTCATTTGTTTTGACTTTGTATCAGAGCCATCTACTACTGGAGCCTTTATGATGAAGGAAGGTAAAGAGAGGAAGCCTAATAATATCACCACAAAAGCTGATAGAATTAATAGGGCATTAAACGAAATTTTAAAACCATGGGAGATTAACTAAATGAAAATCCGCAAATCAAGATTAAAGCAAATTATTAAAGAAGAAGTGAATAGCTTCAAATTTATCCCCATTAACGAAGGTGTCGACCCTGAAGTTGAAAAGCAAGTTCTAAGCGACGCGATTACACAACTTCAGGTGTTGGTCAGTGCCGACAACGACCTTGGCCTAGAAAATGACGCCAACGGCATACTTGCATCGGTCATAGAGAACCTTCAATCATTGATGAACCCCGTATCCGAAGATAACGGTCCATCAACACTACTCGACGAAATCGTCGTTCAGGAAATTGTAAAGGCCCTCGCCGAGGACACCAAAACGCCGCACAGCGATCAGGCAGAGACAGCGAAGAACCTCAACACCTACGACAAAGAATCAACAATCCTTCAACGACTGAAAGCCGCCGTCAAAGCAGGCGAACCAGGCGCCGCTGCTAAGCTCGCAGCATTTGAGGAAGAAGAGGCAAAAGCATGAAAAAGAGCGAACTCAAAAAAGTATTAAAACCAATCATTGCAGAGTGCATAAAAGAATCTCTCTACGAAGAGGGTTTACTGAAGAATATTGTCTCGCAAGTTGTCGAAGGCTATTCTGTGGGGGCAACCCCAATCGTCGAAAACAAGCCCGTAAGTAGGCCCGATAATTCAAAACAAATCGACGAATCTGCAAAGGTGAAAGCAAAGCTTGAAAGCACCAAGAAACAGATGTTAAAGGCCATCGGCAAAGGCGCCTACGGCGGTGTTAATGTATTCGAAGGAACAACACCAGCACCAGCAGACAGTGGTTCACCAACAGGTGTTATGGAGGGTGTAAGCCCAACAGATGCAGGTGTGGATATCTCATCTATTTTTAATAACAGCTGGGGAAAGCTGATCTAGAAAGGTTTATAAAATGGCAACGAATGTTACAGTTAAAGCAAGAGCAGGGGAATCATCGGAAAAGTTGATTAAGAGGTTTTTGAAGCAGGTTAAAAAGTTTAAAATAATAGAACAAGTCAGAGACAGAAGATATTATAAAAAGAAATCAGACGTCCAACGCCTTGCAAAACAAAAGGCCCGTCGAGAGATGGATAAAAACAACGCCAAGAAGAAGGCAATGGAGAAATACATATGAGCAACAATAATTACTACAGTTATAAATCAGGGATCGGAAGCTCAGCAGCCTATCAGGTCAGTGGAAGACCATGGATTAAAACAGCTTCTGCTTCCGGCGCAACCACAATCGACTTTCCACAAGTTACAAAGGCATTCACGATCCACAGTGCCTCTGCTAACTTAGACATCTATTTCAATTCCGCTGCGACTGCAGAAGAGAAAATCACTGTTAAGCCGGCAGAATGTCCAGTACGTTTTGAGGTAAAGTGTAGACAAGTCATTCTCAATGGTACAGCTAATTTTCAACTGTACGCAGAGCTAACAGGTGTTACAGATTATTACAATCTAACAGGCTCAGGCATCGGCTGATTGCTACAGAAAACATTACAAAGGAAGCACCCAAGTGGGTGCTTTTTTATTTCTTTTTAGATCTTAAAAAAAAATAGCCTTCCCATTACGCTCACTGCGATTCTGTGATAATGCATCTCTTTACACTAAAAAATTAATAGTTATCTCCGGAGATGGTCTACCATTTCCATTGGAGGGTAACATATGACGAAGAAAAAAGGCATTGCTGTCGTATCAGGCAGCGGCGACGTCGCATTCAAGTTCCTTGATGATGGAACCTCCGTATTAGGCAAAGACGAAAATAGTTCGCATGCTTTTACGGGTTCTGTTAATGTCTCCGGTACACTAAATGTTCAGGGTTCACTGAGCATGACCGAAAGACTCGGTGGTTACAAATTTGGACTACCTTATTTGGATGGCGTAGATGATACCACGATCCTCAACTTGTTGGACACAGATTCAGCAAATTATAGCGGATTTATGTTTTATCTAAATAATGCTTCGTCGTCAGCCCCTTTTGACCAAGAAAAGAAGATTTACTTTTGTGAAAACGGAGTTTGGTTCGCCAGCCCGTTCTACAAAACAAGTTAGTATTTTCTAGTCACACAGTTTAGGAGTTGGGTTTTTGTGGAGTAGGGGCGGTATTAAGGAGAGAGGTACATTAAGATGGTTAAGAAAATTAAAGGAATAAGGGTCGCTAAGGACTTACAAAGTAAATTTAAATTTAACAGCGAAGGCAACTCTATATTAGGAAACGACGTTGCCAGTTCTCATGAGATTAAGGGAACAATGGACGCAACAGGAAGTTTGAATCTCGAAGGAGACATAACCCTTCAAGAGCGATTGTCCGGATTTTTGTTTTCACCGCCGCATATTGATGCAGCAGTAGAAACAGCCATGATTCAGGAGTTCATCAACAACGCTGCATCCAAGTACGAGGGTTTCATGGTATACATCACAAACCCCGCAGCAACCGCACCATTCGACTTGGAAAACAAATTTTACTTTTGCGAAAATGGAACTTGGCATGCAAGTCCATTCATTGGCCAGATAACGAACTATGCACCAAACCTCAATCCGCTCTATGAAATCTCAGTCGCAGCATCCGGCACAGATTCAGTACCATTTCAATTAAACCTTCCTGCCGATTTGTTTCTCGACGCAGACGGCGACTACATAACATATTCAGCAACAATGGTAAATGGTGATCCTTTACCAGCGTGGTTATATTTTGATGCAACAAATACAATCCTCAGTGGAACTCCCACAGAATCAGACGTTGGTCTTTTGAATGTCCTCGTAACGGCGACAGACCCTTCTAGCGAATCGGGATCCACAACACAAGAAATACAAATTTTAGCAAAGCCAGTACCTTTCTGGGCAGGTGGCACACACGAATTTAACACTTATGGAGATTCAAGCTGGGCAACAATTCTACCAAGCAATCAACTGTCCCTAAACCCAGTGCAAGGCGGCTCTAATGCATGGCATAAAATCATCGCACCTGACGAGTATAATATCTTTAACAGAACGGTATCGATTGATTTTTCCTTTGCCGACTGGTACAACAGCTCAACTGCAGGCTCCTCCGACAACAAAATTGCTATTGGCTTCCAGCCGCAATGGGGAAACACCGCCGCCAAATATATGGAATTTTACCTCTCTGACGACGGTGGCAGCAAGCGCCTTATGCCCAAACTCTACACCCATGACGGCGTAAACAACAATGACTCTGGTGGTAACTGGGAATATGATCCCTACAACACTGATCCAGCAGATATCGCCAACATGGAAGATTTTGACTTTAGAATTGAAATCGGTAGAGCTGCAAAACACTACAGCTGGAATGCCTATTATATTCCAGTTTTAGTTTTGGGAAAAAGAAGAACTCACCAAGACCTCGTTGCTGCAGGAATTGATAACATTTCATTTGAAGACCTGAGAACAAGCTCAGAGTTTCAACAACTCTATTATGATCTGGGAAATTCTTACCCAACAGTGTATAAACATTTTTACAGATCTGCATATAGTGTGCTCATCTCAATGGTCGGCGATGATGACGAAACCGATTTGTTCGTAAAACCTTATGTCAGGGCACTCCAGAGATTCCCATACGACACCACAACTCCAGTTGCGATCTTCGATACATTCAACATATCTGTTGACGAAGGCCCAGTGGAGGATGAAAATCTTCCTTTCGGAGACTTCACTGTTGAAGAGGGCCAACCAATTACCATCACAGTTCCTGCGAACCTCTTTGTAGATCCCGAAGGCGAAACACCATTGCTCTACGGAACTCGCAGGACATCGTATCAAGCAATTCCATCATGGCTCTCATTCGATGTGAATACTGGTGTTTACACTGGAACACCAACGACTGCCGATGTGGGTACTTACGAAATCGCAGTTTGGGGCATGGACGATGCTGCAGAGTCTGCTGGTCAAATCTCAAACCCGCAAAGCTCATATGCAAGAACTTTCACAGTTACGGTAACATCGCTGTGATCTGGCTTTCCGGATTCACAAGGACAATTCAGAAAATTCAAATATTTAAGGTATGAGTTGGTAGATGTGTAAAGATTGAAACTAATTAAACAACGAGGGAACAGAAGATGACAATAAAAAAAATAAAAGGACTGAAAATAGCCAAGGATCTTTTAGAGAAGTTTAAATTTACCTCAGAAGGTAACTCAAATTTCGGCTCTTCAGCAGAAGATTCCCACTCCTTGATGGGAGATACAGAAACATCTGATATAGCTTTGACTGGACAACTAACACTAGAGCAGAGAATTTCATCCGCACTCTTCGGCGCCCCGCAGCTTACCGGCAATACTGGTCCGGATATCTTAACTCTTAATGAACTAAAGACAAATGCATCGCAATACGAGGGGTTCATTATTTATTTGACAGAACCTTCAATTCTCGCCCCGTTTAGAGACGGTCAGAAGTTTTACTTCTGCGAAAACGGAGAATGGCACCCAAGCCCATTCATCGTCACAGACGACGACTTAGACGGAGACGGAATCCCAGATACGGAAGATCCATTCACAACAGAAACAACAAACGATGGTTCTGGAGAAGTAGTGAGTGTGGTCTTTAATACTACGAATTTACAAAACGACACAATTTTCGAAACTGACCCACAAGGCGACGTGATGATACAAATCACCCCCGGTCAGGACAATGGAAATTTTGAATTAGACGATCAGGGCGATGTTATGCCCTCAGCATCATAATCTTTAGGAGGATATAACAATGCCAAACGATGATATCAATTTAGTACCGAGAGCCGATGGAGAGGGTTCTTTAGGTCGCCCAGACAAGAAGTGGGACAAAGTTTACTCCAATGAATTACATGGCGACGGCGCAAACATCACAGGTGTTGCAACAGACGCCCAACTCGCAGCTGAAGTTACAGCTCGCGAAGCTGGAGACAACGCTCTCGCAGGTCAGATTAACAACATATCACTAACGCCCGGCCCACAAGGCCCACAAGGTGCAACAGGTGCCGATGGTGCCGCAGGTGCTGACGGAGCCGCAGGTGCAACAGGCCCAGCAGGTGCCGATGGTGCTGCAGGTGCTGACGGAGCTGCAGGTGCAACAGGCGACACAGGTCCTCAAGGTCCAGCAGGTGCAGACGGCGCCGATGGTGCTGACGGTGCAGATGGCACCGCCGTCGATTTTGAAAGTATCACGACCCTTATCGCAGACGACATCTACAGAGGCGACATCGCAACACCTGCGATTGCTTCTAATGATTATGTTACTTTTTACGGAAACTACGGTGCCCGAGTGATCAATCATCCTTGGATGACAAACACTTTTCACAACGCATACTCTCGATTTGATTTCGATGTCGAGTTTGCAGGAACAGATAAATTATTCAACAACGAATACAACGAAGCCCCAGTTCTGATCCCCAACGGCACAGATGCTCGTGTTTTTGAAATGAACTTAACATCCTCCGGAGTGATTACTAGCGGTGGACCTGATGCAGATCAAAGCATCGTCTATCCAAGTGGATACATCGTCCTCCACTTCATCGGCGGTGGACGCGGCATTGACGATCCAAACAATATCGGTTTGCACATCATGACTAAAGATAGTAATACTGGTATCTCAACCTGGACCCAAATCCCAAGTTCAGAGTTTGAAATGATCTCCTACACCTCACACGGAACTCACAAGAACACCTGGCAACTAAACATGTCCAGCATGCCTAATTACATGACCAAGATCGCCCTCGATCTCACAGCATCACAACCAGCCGCCGCCGACACCCAACTCGTTGAAGTAGAATATTATCAAAAAAGAGTTGGTGGACAAGGCGGCTTAACCTTTTCTGGGTTTAACGTTTATAGAGACAGCGAAACTTATGGCGACATCATCGTAAAAGATGCGAACAATGCCGACGCAGTAAAGCTCGAAACCGACGGTAAAGTTCATGCAGTTTCTTACTATGGCGACGGCAGTGCCCTAACTGGAATCACAGGAACACAAGGTCCAACAGGTCCAGCAGGTGCTGACGGTGCCGACGGTGCCCAAGGTCCAGCAGGTGCCGACGGTGCCCAAGGTCCAGCAGGTGCCGATGGTGCCGCAGGTGCAACAGGTGCCCAAGGTCCAGCAGGCGCAGACGGTGCCCAAGGTCCAGCAGGTGCAGACGGCGCCCAAGGTCCAGCAGGTGCCGACGGTGCCACAGGTGCAACAGGTCCAGCAGGCTCTTTAGGTGCCATAACAAACCTCACCGCATCCGGATACCTCTCCGCATCTTTCTACCAAGGACTGGGCGGAACAATGGGAAGCCACATCATCCCAAGCGAAAATGCTGCTTTCGATCTCGGCAATGCGGAAAACAAAATCCGCCACCTCTTCTTGTCCGACAACTCTCTTTGGGTTGGTGACGATCACAAGATTAGCATCGGCGACGACGGAAAAATGAAATTCCGTAAAAGAAAAGATCAGCTACCACTTGAACTGCGTAATCTCGGAATTAACGAGGCAGGTGCAAGCTTGAAAAGGGTTGAAGAACTCGCCATCGCCAATGGACTGGAGTTTGAAAACCTCTTCCAAGATAGTGATGATTTCGATGAAGAGAACGAAGCATCATCCCAGTGGACGCTCTCTCCGTGGTCAGCAACTTCGGATAAATTGCAGACAAGAGTTCAACACATTGCTCTCGCCGGCCCCACCGAGGATAACATTCAAGGCAACGTACAGTTTGATGTAGGAAGTGCCGGCGCACCACAATATCCATCAACCTCCGGAGAGGCGCGACTAAACTTAAACGGACAAAGGAGTACACTCGCTGTTGAAGGAAACGTGATGTTGGGCTCTTACGGCAACAACGCCACGCCCGATGCTAGACTTCACATGGTGACAGGATATCATTACAATATCGATAATCCTGGCTCATATTACGGAGCATTGCCATATGCAGATCCGGGTCTTATGATTGATTCTGATGACGATGCTAACGATGTCCCAATTAGAGTTAGAAGTAGGAACATCGCAGCCGATCCTTATCGCAGCTACGATAACGACACAGACACCATATTTTTGCTAAAAGGGAACGGGTCAGCATACATAAGTGGTTCCAATACGTCGAGTTGGTATTTCGCGAATGATGTTACGATTAAAGGCGAACTAGACCTAGACGGAACACTTACTGGTCCTGCCGTTTCCTCATTATTGGACCCAATAACAAACTCAGTAACCGCTGAGGAGACTCGTGCAGCAGCTGCAGAAGTAGCAAATGCAACAGCAATCACTGCTGAACAAACTCGTGCAGAGGCAGTAGAAGCAGCAACTGCAACAGCAATTGCAGCACTTCCGACCTTTGCAGACATCCCAACAGATTTGGGCGACTTAACCAATAATGCCAGCTATTTAATCGATGTCGGCAACGGTGGACTTCATGTGGACATCAGCTCCGAACGAGCTTTTGCAGAAAACTTCGAAGGATTAACTGGACCTCAACTGGACCCAGGCAACCCTTCTCAAAACGGAACCTGGGAAAACGGAATAGGAAACAAAGACGGTTCAACTTTTTACAATGCATTCCCTTGGGCTGTCACTGGGTCTAGTGATTATCATACTCGCGGACCTTCCAACCCATACTCAGGAGACAAATATATCTACACGGAATGCACAGGACGTAGACCTGGTAAGTTTTATGCGCTCACCAAATTTATTCCCGCTGCTGAGAACATTGTAGAGAAGCTATCTTTTTATTATTTTGGTCATGGAGTTTTTGTACCAGACGAATTCTTTTGGGTATATCTCAGTGAGACTGGAACAGAAAGTGGTGGACATTGGACTAGAGCCAACATAACCAAGGATGTCGATGGGACACATTCTGTTGTAGACTTCTTGGGCGAAGAGCAAGATTCTCAAAGTGAATCTTGGAAACGAGCCGAAGTGGATTTATCAGCATACGAGGGAAAAGATCTTTATATCAGGCTCGTTGGAAAGACCGGCGGAAGTTCCAATGGTGAATTCGCCATTGATTATATCGACTTCGAGATAAAACCAATTGCACTTTACTCTAGCAATGGTGCAGTCCAGGCAACTGAGTTTATCGGAGACGGAAGTAAGTTGACAGGTGTAGGGACTTCTAATTTCGACGGAAACTACAACAGTCTTACGAACACTCCAGATATTTCTACAATGATTGCAGCCGAGGTTGACGGAATCGTTGCCAATGCTCCATCAACACTAGACACCCTCAATGAAATCGCAGCAGCCATTGCCGATGATGCGAATATCGCAACAACATTAACAACTGCGATCACAGCAGAAGAGACTCGTGCAACAGCAGCAGAGCAAACAAGTGCAGCTGCAATCACTGCCGAGGAAACTCGTGCAACTACAGCAGAAGGTGCAAACGCTACTGCAATCACTGCCGAGGAAACTCGTGCAACAGCAGCAGAGCAAACAAATGCAGCTGCAATCACTGCCGAGGAAACTCGTGCAACAGCAGCAGAGCAAACAAATGCAGCTGCAATCACTGCCGAGGAAACTCGTGCAATTGCAGCAGAGCAAAC
>Ga0208299_1001619_pt1 | contig 16422 bp, 22 predicted proteins | sample 15_taG_FD_184089 | JGI IMG/M metagenome (GOLD analysis project Ga0208299, IMG submission 184089) | Marine viral communities from the Subarctic Pacific Ocean - 15_ETSP_OMZ_AT15312 metaG (SPAdes) (version 2) | ecosystem: Environmental > Aquatic > Marine > Oceanic | place: Pacific Ocean | collected...
TGTAAAAGAAGGAGTTCCTCCGGTTAAACTTGGGTTTGCTCCAGTCCTGGAATGGGAATGTAACTCTAAATACTGCTCATACTTTGAAGCTTGTGGTGGTGGTGGTTTAGTTGGTAAAACACAGGCGAAAGGATAAGGTTAATATGCCAGAAGAATATACTTGTATAGAATGTGAACATCTTTATGATTATAACAATGGAGATATGAACGAAAGAATGTGCAATAGATGTATTGATAAATTATATAACGAGGAACGGCGCGACCCAAATATACAGAGGTCATCTACGGTGCATTACCCAGATTGGGATAAACAGAATAAAAAATATATTGTCCGAAAAAGAATAGTTGGTAAATTAGATAAAGGCGAGACTACTTGCTGATGAAAAAGTGCAGAACTTGTAAGAAGGAGAAAAAAGCAGTAGAATTTTATATTGCTAACAGATATTCTGGAACATTAAGACCAGATTGTATCAAATGTGTCAGCAAGTCAAGAAAATTATATAGCTGGGTATCTCAAAAGCGCGGATGGCCTTACCTCGGAGATGTTAATGATGCTGAATATTTGAGAGATAGACAAAAGACTTTTAATAACAATGGTAATGGATGGTGGTGGTTTGCAAGTAACGACATTAACAAAAATAGGTGTCGACATTAGCCACACATACCACGCCAGAAAGGACGATAGTAATGTCACGTAAAAGAAAAGTAACTTCTGAAGTCATAGAAAGTATGAAAATGCTTCACGACCAGGGAGTTAAAGTCGCTATGATTGCTGATGTACTTAGCTTTAGCAAGTGGACTGTGTATCAAGCTAAGAACGCAGATTGGAATCTGGACAAGTATGTCGAAACAAGAAACGCTCATTTCGACGCTCAAAAGAAGAGCGTTAAAGATACATCAATTTCGTTATCTTCAAGCACCTCTTTAAACGGAGAAAGCTCGGTGATATCAACAAATGGTTTATCGAACTTATCGAAGCTCACATTAGAGGGGTTTGTAGATACGGTTAGAGGTCTCGACAGAGTGTGCTCTGGGATACACAACATCAACCTAACCCTTAAGCGTCTGGAGAAGACATTTAAGCATATTGACGATGAGCTGACTGGAGAACCTACAACAATCTGATATCAATCTGATATCGAAGTTGTAATGATAGGGGCTTAGTTATATTATCGCAGTGAGAGAACTCTCTCGCATGGGTAGTACATTCCTAGAATGAATGAAAATACTAAGCCCTTATTTAAATGGATAGGATAACATTAAAAATTAAAAAGGAAGTATCATGCAAAAAAAAGAAGACACAAAAAGCACTGGTCTAGACTTGTGGGAGAGAGTCGAGACTACTGACCCTGAGTTCACAACAAAAGTAACCCAGCGCGGTGGGTTCACCGCTATTGGGGCTCAATATCAAATTAAAAACGCAACGTCTTTGTTTGGGCCGTTTGGTCATGGATTCGGAGTAAAAGATGAATTGTACACACCAATATTAAATGATACACTTATTGTGTATACCGCTACGTTCTTTTATAAATATTATAATAAAAAGCTAAATTTTATAGAGGGAGAGTTCCCAATTAGTAGCGCAATTAAAGTGATGATGGGCAATAGGGTTGATGATGATTGTATTAAAAAGGTAGCAACAGACGCTCTGACTAAAGGTCTTTCAAAACTTGGATTTAATGCTGATGTGTTCATGGGTAGATTTGACGATAATAAATATGTTAATACTAATGGACAGAAGTTTGGTGGTGATACAGGAGTAGACGCAGATAAAAAGGGAGATTGGATATGAGCAACGTAGATGATTTATTAGATGACTTTGAAGATGAGGATGTTTACTATGACCCTCAAATGTCTGCTCTTGTCCCAGAAGGTTCATACCCAGCAACAATAACAGGTCTTTACAGCAAAAGAATAAAAACACAAAGGGGTAACAACGGTATGTTGTACAAACCTCAGTACAGACTTGATGAGCGGGTAAAGAATTACGGTGGCAGGGAAATCCAAGACACTGGTGTATGGAGGTTCTTCGGGACAAAAGACGATGATGGCAGGAGAATAACTGGTGGTAGTAACGCTGGATACAAAAAATTTCTTGATAAGATTCATATCCCACTACAAAAAATTGAAATAGACAGGAACACTGGTGAAGAGCCGAGAGTTATACTCAAGCTACCCGCCATCACAAAAGACTTAATACTAGACAAGCCTGTAGTTATCAGCATACACCACGAAGAGTGGGAAGGCAGAGATGGGCATAGAAGAATAACAACAGTTGCTACCCTAGTAAGGGTCAGAAATGGCTCCTCCGATGGACAGGGACACTCATAGGCTTGTGCATTTCCTAAAATATAGCGAACACGCAACAGATTTAGACATACATATGTTGGGTATTCGCGATGTTAGGGGTGCAATAAAAAGAGCTAAAAATCATGGATATACAATCGAAACAAAAAATAGCGGATTTCTATGGAATCGAAGCACAATTTATTATTTAAAGACACAAGTATAATGGCACAGACATTGCCCCATTCATATGAAGTTGAAAAAGAATTGCTCGGTCAAATGATATTAGACAATAGCACTATTGACAAAGTTATACACTACATACCGTCAGACACGATATTTTATAATGAATTTCACAGGAGCGTATGGAGAGGTATTGTTGACTTACGCAAAAAGGGGAATGATGATATAACAGTAAATACACTCATTGCCGAGATACCACCATCGTTGGCTACCAATCAAATGGGTTGGCAAATAACAGGTCTGTGTGAAGTAGCTACAATATCAAACGCTGAGAGCAATGCTAAGATATTACACGAAAAGTGGTTACTTAGGAATGTTATATTAAAGTCTGAGCAAGTTAAGAATGTTTTAAATGTAAAGAGCTCTGACGCTCGAGAGGTTCTTGAGCAATTACAGCATGAGATTGAAGGGGTTCTTGATATTCAGGTTGGTAATGGGTTTGACATAGATGGGCTTCTTGACGAAACTTTTGAGAATATGTTTAACGAAGATGCTTTGATTAGATTTGGGTATCCAAAGCTTGATGAATTGACTGGAGGGATGACAAGAGGTGAGATTACGGTGATTGCTGGGAGGCCTGGTCATTTTAAATCAACTACAATGTTAAACGTAGTTAGGAATCTTATTCATGGTGGATATAAAGTATTGGTAATGAATCGAGAGATGAGTAATGTCGAAATGATGAAAAAGCTTATCGTACTTGAATCAGAACATTTGTCATATGAGAAGATTAGAATTGGCACGTTAAACGAAAACGACAATGAGATGCTCGAAAAATCAAAACAAAACATAAGAAAAAACTATAAAAATTTAATAATGTACGATAATATATTTGATATCGAGGGCTCAATGCGTGAGATTCGTAAACATAAGCCCGATGTGGTTGTTGACGATTACATTGGTCTTGTTAGCGTATCTGGTATAGATGATAACAGAATACGTGTTGATAACATTATGAAACAATACAAATGGTCTGCTAAAAAGAATAAAATGGCTGTACTTCTGGTATCACAGCTCAACCGTGAGTGTGAATCAAGAGCGAACAAAAGACCGTTGCTCAGAGATTTGCGTGATAGTGGCTCTATTGAACAGGATGCTGAAATTATACTGTTCATGTACTATGAATGGCGATATTATACTCAAGAGTCTGATATGGGTGAGTTCGGAATTGAAATAATACTTGGAAAGAACAGATATGGTAAAAGCGGTAGGGTTAAGATGGGAGTCGCTGGTGACAGGTGTAAGATTTATTCTACACCAGAAGAAGCTTTAACGGAGGTATTTAATGGCTAAAATTGTTTATAACGAAAGCGATTCAATACTAATTAGAAGTGTTTTGAAAATTGGTTTGAAGTCATTAAAAAAGAAAAACGCTCTAAATAGTTTTGAAGATTTACAGAGAATTTCTAGTATTATAAAAGATATGGAAGCTGTAGAGCATCCTAAATCAGAATCAGGCTCAACAACTGCAGTAGCAGACTGTAGGGAATGTGAATCATGAACACAAGTAAACGAAAAATAAGTATGCGTGAAAGAATCAAAACGCTAGAAGATACTGTCAATAATATGACAATGGGCACTATTAATTCATTGGTTCGAGCCGTTAGCGTGCTCGGAAGCACATTTGAAGAATATATTGCTATGAAAAATGATACAGAGAAATTTGTTAAACATCTAGAAAAGGTGATAAAAAATGAAAACAAAAGCTCAGATACGAGGGAAAAGAAATCGTCAAAGGGGAGCGGAACTACAAAGACAAGCGGTAAGAATAGCTAAGGAATTTGACCTTGAAGCTTTTAACCGAGATAGGGGTGGTGCTCAACACGAACAAGGAGACATAGAGATAGAAGGTAAATTCTATGGGTGTAAACGTCGCAAAAGAGTACCTTCATGGGTGTTACCTGAGAAAGAGGAACATGGGGTCGTCTTTCGCATGGACAGGGAGATTCCGTACATATCAATCCCATATGACACATTTTGTTTTCTGATTAAGATGAGCAAGGCAAACTTATAATGGATTTTTCTTCATACAACAAGAGAAAACAGGCGTATGAAATACTTCGTTCATACAAAGAAGCTGTAAAAAATATTAAAGATAGTGGTAGAGAGCCATCTATCGGAACGCTTAAAAGAATTGCGGAAATAAAAATGTTTATTCGTAAACATAGTAACGGTCAAGTCACCAAATGAATGGCAACTTTGACATAGACCTTGATTTTGGACAAATATACGAGGAAAAGATACGTAAAATCTTCCAAGGCAAGGGTGGTATAGAGGTAAAAACAGAGCGTGATATGTGGAAACGCACAGGAAATATAGCTATAGAAGTCAGTTACAGGGGAAATCCAAGTGGATTATCAAGCACTAACGCTGACTGGTGGGTACACATATTATCAGATAATGGCGAAATTGATACAGCATTTATGTTTGAAGTCAACAAGCTTAGAAAAAAGATACGCAGATTGGTGTCAAGAAAAGAAGCCCGTATTGTGATGGGTGGAGATAATAATGATAGTAAAATTGTACTTGTACCAATCAGCAAACTTTCACAAGTTACTTAAATAAGGAGTAATACTCATGAGTGAATACGACAACACCAACTCAGGTGTGCTTTTTGCAAACAACTACAAGGAAGAGGGTGATTCTAGGCCTGACTTTGTTGGTAATGTAGATGTTAAGGGTACAGAATACAGGTTGGCGGGATGGAAGAACGTTTCCAAAGGTGGAAAGCGTTACATCTCGGTAAAGGTAGAAGACGCTAAACCTAAAGACGGTGAGCCTACAGAAGAAGCACCATTTTAATTGGGTGTAAAGTGGCTTTTACCTAGCGAGCGGAGAGTTTACCACTTAAAAATGAAACTCTATTGCAGAGTGTTTGCTGGCATATACTCTGAAAACTAAAACCAGCAAGATTTAATTATGATAAATAAAATACTACAGGGCGATGTACTCGCCAGATTAAAAGATATACCTGATGGATATGTACAGATGGTCTGTACAAGTCCGCCATACTGGGCCCTTCGAGACTATGGAGCAGAAGGACAGTTTGGTCTTGAGCCTACGCCTGAAGGGTATGTTGAAAAGTTGGTTGAGATTGGGCGGGAGATAAAACGAGTGCTCCGAGACGATGGAACTTTCTGGTTAAACTTAGGTGATACATATTGGGGTGGCGGTTGGAGAGGTGTAGAACTTAATAAGCATAGTGGGAATGTGCAAAAAGGACACACAGGCAGTCATTGTGGTGACAATATATCAATGGGTAAGGGCTCACATAGTCTTATTAAGCCAAAGGATATGGTCGGCATACCGTGGCGTTCAGCTTTTGGATTACAATCTGATGGATGGTATTTAAGACAGGATATCATATGGAATAAACCCAATCCAATGCCTGAGTCTGTTACAGACAGGTGTACAAAAGCACATGAATATATATTTTTATTATCAAAGTCTAAAAATTATTACTTTGATTCTAATGCTATTAAACAACCCTACAAGGAAGGAACTAAACCAGGTTCACAGTTCGGTGGTAAAAAAGGTAATTCAGAACTTGGCATGAAGACGAAACTTCAAAAGTCGGAGCAGGGATACTTTGAAATGAAGGATGGAGCCAATATGAAAAGCGTATGGAATATTCCTGTAAGACCATTCAAGGGGGCTCATTTTGCTACATTCCCTGAGAAGCTTCCTGAGTTATGTATAAGAGCTGGTTCTAAAAAAGGAGATATAGTATTAGACCCATTCTTCGGTAGTGGTACAACTGGGTGGGTTGCACAAAGACTTGGACGTAGTTGGTTAGGTATTGAACTTAACCCTGATTACATAAAGATTGCGGAGGAGAGATTCAAACAACAGGAGTTATTCATATGATAGCTATAATAAAAGATAAAATAGATAATGAATGTGAACATAAGAACAGACATTATCAACCAGAAGAATACGACACTAACATTCCTGAGTCTTACACTTGTGAAGATTGCGGAGCAGCACTAGGAATCCCCGAACCAGATTGGGATTTAATGAATAAGGAGTAATGATGGGAAAATTTAAAAACATGATAATAGAGATGGAAGAAGCTCGTCTTGAAGAGCCATACCCTTGGGATATGGGAGCCCCACTATGCAAACGATGTGATAGTAGTAGGTACAATATAATTAAAACAGGTGATAAAACTATGATTGTACCATGCTCATACTGTGACAGGCCAATGCAAATATTAGATAAATCAGATGACAGTTAAAGATTTTTTTAAGTGGGCAGACAAGGAGTTTGCTATTGAAATGAAATTGATGCGTGTAAAAGGCGAGGAGTATACTGTCAGCGATGAAGATAAGCTAAAGAATTTTAAGTCAATAGCGGATAGATTGGATGTGGCTACGCCTATTGTTGCGATGGTCTATCTTTTAAAGCACATGGATTCAATAAGAAACTATGTATTAAATGGGGTGGAAGCGTCGGATGAATCTATATCAGGACGCATAAGAGATGCTCGAAACTACTTAATGCTCCTACACGCTATTCTATTAGAATCAAAAGGGTTAGATGTTGAAGAGGTTGATGGAAAAAAATCACCTTGGTTTGGCGTAACTAATGCGTCTAGCCCTTTAAGATTTCAATTTGTTGAGAATAAATAGCTAAAGCCTAGGCCTAGGCTGTTAAAAGCTTATAATAGTTGTTAGCTGAATATATAATATATATATATTAAGCTATATATACAAAATACTTCAAATATGGACGTTTTATATTCTGGTCGATAGTGGGTAAGGGTTCGGGTGTGAAAGTCCCGTCAGAGGTCTATTAGACCCCTTATTGTTGATTCGGATACTGTGTTTGAGTACCAAAGTGTTGACCTGCAAGAGCTCTTCTATCAAATCCTTCATCTAACAACATCTGCCAAAACTGAGAAACTGGATGGTTCATTATTTGTTTATACTCAGGGCTTTCCATATATGCTTTTTGTATAGCTGTGGATGATGGGGTTGCACCAGTTTGGGGATTCATTAAAATACCCATGGCACCTTTTGCTTTTGCATAAGATTGCTCAACCATCTTTTGAAAAGGCTCCTGATGCAACAAGTGGTCATAATCCTTTCTGAATCTGTCGACAAATTGAGGGCTTCCATGACCAATTTCGTGAAGTAAAATCCTCCCTGGGTCGTAATTCAGGGGAGCTTCTATATTTATAGACGCAGGTGAAGTAGGTATTCCTTCACGATATTGACTTTCTTCCCCGAAACTAGTTACAATATCTTTCAATGGATTGGCAGAGGTCTGAAGTTGCTGTAAAGCTAAATTTTTTGTGTAAGCATCTGGTCTATTCTGATAGGCTGCATACTTACCTGACAATGGTGTTTTCATGAAATCAGGCTGGCTACGCCACCCACTTCTGCCCTTACCATGGTACTCAGGTGATAAAAAACTACCGATATCAAGTGTTAAACCACCAGGTTTATCTCCTAATTGCATTGCTCCTTGAATATCTGCAAGAGATGTGTAGTCTCCTTCTGGGTACATTTGTTTAAAAAATTCTTTAATAACAGGGGCATTTTCTTTTCCAAACGCAGACAAAAGTTCTTGTGGTACACGATATTTTGGGAGTGGTTCTCTGCTCTTAGGATTTTTAAAAAGTTTAGTATACCCTTTAAGCGCATCCCCCAGCTGTTTTTTAGAAAGATTTGGGTCAGTTATTATATTGGCAATACCTGGAAAAGGAATTTCATACTTAAACCCCCTAGCACCTCGTTCTGACGGAGACCCGAAACCACTCCTACCGGCTCTAGCGTTTTCAATGAATTGAATAGCATCAATCGGTCTCTCCTCTCCATCCACCTTGTGAGTGGCACCTGGCTCTATATTATATAGATTTTTTATAAATGAATCAACTAAATTAAATTTCTCGTAATCAATTTTCTTTCGACCAACGCCAGTACCAAAGTATTTATCGATTCTACCCTTCTGACGCTGTGCATGAATCTCTTCAAGAGTAAGTCCCATAGCGTGAATTTTATTCCCTGGTTTCCCAGCTGTTTGTTTCTCTCCACCAGAGAATAATTCTTTAACAACTCTATACAACGTAGTTCCGCTAAGAGCTCCAGTCAAAGCCATCGCTAATAGATTTTCAGGATTCATATCTTATGTCACGTATCCTGTCAAGGCAAGACTGTAAGTTATTAAAATTAATCTTATCATCTTTAAAAGCTTTAAATATTCTAGCTCTATCTTTTACAGGTAATCCATCAGATTCTACAGCTAATAGTTTCTGTACAAAGTATCTTTCGTTATCGCTCATTTACCCTGACCTCTATATGATTTACGGTATCTTTTTTTACTACCTTTCATACCGAATTTAGAGCCACGGCCTTGTCCTTGGAAAGTCTTTTTCGGGCCACGTTTCTGTGTGCCAGTTGATGCTCCTGGTAATATCATTTATTTAATAATCCCAATAGAGTATCAGACCATTTGCGTATTTTATCTTCATACTTTTGTGGCATATACCCAGTTAAATCCTTTTTTGATAATTTATCTACTTCTTCAAATCCCTCTAACAAGCTTTTGTTTAGTATTTTCTCCGCCTCTCTAGATTTTCCAATTAATTCTGATGATTGTGCTTTACGCACGAGACTTGGGCTGTACACAGCTGGTATTGGCCCACTCATATCTACATCTTTTGTAATCTTGATTACATCACGCACCAAATCTGATAGTTCTCTGTGCGGATTGTCTTTATATTTAGGACTTATCGAAGCATCGAACTTTCCACCAGGCAAATCTGATATTTTCCGATTCATCAAATCGGTCGCTTCTCTACGAGTCTTTGGGTTGATTAATCTTAAATACGTCATAATCTGCTTCCACCCCTCAGAGCCCTGGGCAATAGCTTTAGCTCCCTGACCTGGAGAAACTAATCCCATAGCTAAATTATTTAAGTCTTCTTGAGTAATAGGTTTTGTAGGCTGTCCAAAAATATTCTTACCAGCAGGATAAAAAACTTTTGACATTTCAGCTTCTTGTTTTTGAATTAAATCATCCATAAAACTATGAGCTGTTGGTAAGTCAGCAGATGTTTGATATCTTCCGCCTGATATTAATCCTAATAATGTTTCGGGATTCATTCTAATCTCCTATTCTGCTTCGTATACCCAAGGGTCGCCCCAAAATTCGTGTGAATAATCTCTTGTAGCTTTCCAAAATTTATGATGTTGTTCTTGGAATATTCTTTCAATTTCTAACTCGGATGCTCTACCTTCTTTATCAAGTAATGACATATACAAATCATATTTTGTTTTCTTTCCTGTCGTTCTCTCTCTCCATTTGTTGGGTATAGGTCTTTGCCTTGTTATTATTGATTTTAAATGACCCATATTTTTCTTTCTTATTTTACGCTTAGACTTTTTTAACGCAGGGTCTTTACCTAAGTCATGAGCCATTCTTTGGTGAAGAGCTGACCAATACATCTTTGCTTGCAGTTCAGGGTCATCAGTCCAAAATGCATTTATAAGGTCTCTAGTGGATGGGCTATTAGCGTTTAAATAATCTGTTTCATCCACAGTATATTCCTCATCTCTAAAATATTCTTTCATAAATTGATTCTGTCTACGCTTTGATTTATTATATTTATGTCTTTTTGGCTGACTTTTTCTTTCTATAAAACTTCTTAAATCATTATATCCAATAATTATTTCTCTAGCAGCATCATCGATAGCCATCGCTGGTCTTTTCTGTCCAGTTCTAATGAAATTTATATTATTATAAACAGAGGCAACGACTTTTCCTATAGCTGGCCAATATGAATCAATTACGTTACCATGTTCATCGAATGCATTACTAAAAACACCCAACCATTCAGCTCTTAACAAATCATCATACCATTGAGCTGCTCCACTTTTAAATTTATTTTTCGTATCTTTATCAAGCATAAGATAAGTTAAAAGAGCTATACCCCTAGCGGACATCATCATCGTAGACACATATCTTAATAATGGCATAGGGTTGCCTCTTGTTGCTAATGGTCGAATAACTAAATTCCATACGGTGTCTGTTATTCTATAAGCAATTCTGTAAAAAAGAGTAAAAGGTTTCAACCATCTTTTACCCATCCAAGCAGGAACAAATGGAAGATTGGGAACTCCTTGAGTTCCGGCGTGAGACCAAAACTCAGCTTGGTCTAAATAATCAGGTCTTTCATGTATGTTTTCACTTCCCAGTTGCTTCATATCAGCTATTTCAGCGTCTGTAAATTTTGTACCATCAGATAACAAACGCAGTGATGTATCTACTGATACACCCATGTTCATAATAGTCTTAATTCCATTCAAATTATCGATATGAGCTTTTAAAGCTGATTCTGATATAGCAATAGATGTAGCACGATTTGCAATCTCAGTTGGATACATAAACCCAGTCCAATACTTTGAATAACCCTTACCAGTAATGAGTTCATGAACACCAGCTACTAAAGAACCAGATTTTCTAGCTTTTTCTAGTATATGTCTTGGATTTCTTAACCATTGTGATAGTCCATTAACGGTTTGTCTGTATCCAAATACAGTAACATTCATACCCTGCCCAAGAAATAAATTTTTACCACCAGACCTCGGAGTAGATAAAATTAATTTAGCTGTAGCTCCAGCTGTTTCCATCAATATTTTTTCATACAACTTTATTTGGTCAGCTGTATTTACTTGCAACCGTAATTGGTCTATAGCCCAATTTGCGTAATCTTCACTAGTTTCTTTCACTAATCTGTCTCTTAGCCCTGGGGTATCTTTATCCCCCATAATACTTTTATTTTCCGCTCCACCCCTACCAAATATTTCATATGTAGCTGCAATATGAGATGTACGTTGGGCGTAAGTCGACATTAATTTTGTATAATCTGTTTCATAAACCCACATCATTTTACCAACAGTTTTCTTTTCTCCATTGATATCGATTACTTCTGAACCTTTTGATATTGGTTTTCCATTAACGTCTTTAAATCTATTAATTAAAATTAATCTTTTTGTTCCTTTTTCAAAAGCAAATACAGGAGGGAGCTTTCCAACTCTTGAATATATTGTTCCATAAACACCACCAGTGTTAGCGATAAATTGATTTATATGAGCTATTTTTCGTTTAGCTACCATTCTCTTTTTCAACATACTAATACCCATCTTGGCAATTTCTGGGTCAAGAGATGCAAACCAACCGACCAGGTTTTCTTGGAATACTGGGTCAACAAAACTATCTTTAAATTGTTTAGTAATAGACCTGGTAAGAAATTCATTGACTATGTGGTGTCTAGGTTTGCCTGGTTTACCATCCTTAGTATGCATTTTTACCCATTTGCCATCAGAAGTCTCTACCATATTGGATTTATATCGCTCTATTGTAACGAAGTTATCCCCATCCCATTTTGGAACAAATCTTTCCTTGCCTATGATAAACCACCCATTATCAACTATCCCAGTCGCTCTATCTGTCTTTCTTAATGATTTTAAATAGAACATAGGGATTTGTTTTCCATAGACCGGCTCACCGTCAACTATCTTTTTTACATATTTTTCATCAGGAGGTCTTTTAACATTACCCCCGCTATCCCTAAATTTTATTCCTTTAGTGACTCTTATAGCATCATAAGGAGTTAACAATTCTATCTGTTTACCATCAGCTGTATATGATTCAAAAATTAGCTGATGCTCCAGATTTGGTGTTGATGCATTGCGAACCTCCACCCCGTTTTTTATAAGCATTTCTGCTATAATTTCGTCTAGCTTATTATTATGATAGTCTATGATATCATCAACTGCATACTTATCCATTTTTACGGGATAAAAATCTTTAAATAGTGGGTCTACAAGGTATGTAACATCTTTTAAATCTTTCTTTTTTAATCCCTCACCAGCTTTTCCCTTAAAATAAAGCTTTTCAATATTATGTAAATAACTTGCAAATGTACCAGAGTTTCTCTGTCTTCTAATTTCAAAAAACATTTGTTTACGACCTAAATCAAACGCAGCTCTGCTTTTTTGCAACATATTAACTGTATAGGTCGGTAATGCTCCTTCTTGAAGAGCAATCAAAAGTTTTCTAAGTTTGGGCTTCGTACTGAACATGACATCCGCTGGGGGCAAAATAGATGATATCATTTGGTTATAAGATTCGCTAATTTTAGGATTATCAAATAGTAAAGTAGCGACTTCTAGTTCTTCAAACGTCATGAGCGACGATGTACCCTTACTCTCTGGGAAAATTTCTCTTAATAAAAGTTTTTGGTCTGATTCATCTAGTCCAGATTTCCCTCTAGCTGTATTTAGTCTTCTTTGTTGGGTTTTCCACAATGTATATTCTGGGCCTAATATTGACTCAATATCAGCAACATTGTTCCTAATCATTTTTTCTACAGATTCTGCATTTACCCAATGGTCAGCTATAGCGTCCATAGCTTCTTCTTTTGTTTTAAATCTAAGAGCCTCACCATTACGATTAAGAATTAATTCTTTTTGTTCAATTTTATCCAGTGTTCTAGCATCCCATTGCAACTTAAGTCCATATGGCTTATCATAATGAGGGTCAAACTCTGGATTTGATTCTAAAACATCTTTCTTCAAAGGTTGATTCTTAGTCATTTTATTCATATCTGGCCAATTTGATACATCGGCTTCTTTAAACTGACTAAACTTAGCTATTTCTTTGTCTCTTTTTTCTCTTAACGATTCAGATATGCGACGAATATTATCAGCTTCTAATCTCATTCCCAATTCAGGAGATAGCGTTCCTCTTGGAAACGCCTTAGAACCATCAGATAATTTAATCTTTCCTAGCGAATTAGGCGGTCTAGCGACAAAAGTTTCACCCACTGTAGCAGTTTCCATCAACTGGAAATTTTCAAAGAAATCATATAACTCTATAGGGCCACCATTATATCCCAAATCTACAGCATTTTCATATATTTCTTTAAATGCATCAGTAGATAATGGGTTCATATTTGGCTGTAATGAGGCTTTCTTAGCGGCTCTAATATATGGGTTGGGGCTCGCCTGAACATATCTATTAGCATCTGCCATAGCCTGCTTTCTACCGCCAGACCCCTCATCCCAACTTTTAATATACGAGAGAACCTCCCTACGCACGCTGTGAAAATCGACTAACGCACCCCTTTTATCCTCCTTATCCAATCCAATATTCATTGCGGCTTCTTTTTGTTTGGAATCAGGAATAGGCTGCTCTACTTCCTTAAAAATAGTTGTACTGTACCTATTCTCAGGAGTATCAGACCTAGCTTTCATAAATAACAATTCAAACAAATCACTCTTAGGATTCCAAGAAGCCTCTGCAAATTTACTTTTTTCCCCGCCAGTGCTCAATATAATAGGATTTTGAGATATATTAATCATTTTTGGGTCATCAATAGCATACTGTACCAATGGTTTATCAGCTTTATTAGCTGATTCAATAGCTTCGTTTACTTTTTGAGGAACCTTACCACCCAAAGCAACCCTTACTGTTTCACTCCCCTTCTTTGTCTTGACTTCAAATACGGGTATATCTTTAAAGTAATTTGTATATCTAGTTGGTTCTTTCTGCATCCAATCGGGGGCAATAACCTCACCAGGTTTAAAATCTTTCATTGTTCCAATATACTGGCCAATACCAGATTCAGAGTAATCTAAAGAATTAGAGCTCTCATCAAACTTGGGTATCTTAACAAAATCACCAATTTTAAATTTATCAGTTGTCGGGTCAAACTCGCCTATATCGGTTTCATAGACTTTACGATAAGCTACATTTATTTTTATATTTGCAGTTTTTCTCGCTTTTTCCAATTTATCTAATTGAGCTTTTAATCCAGGGGACTTTGTTTCCCAATCTGGGTTGGATAAAGCAGTTTTGTTTTCACTTCTTACCCTATATTCCTCATTATTAATTTTTTCTATTCTATCACCCCAATTTTTTACTTCATCGAGACCTACTTTTTTCTTAAATGGGCTGATTAATTCAGAGTCAACATCACGAACTTTCATTGGTAACGGTTCGCCATATCTATTAGATTCTAAAGCTTCACGTAATTTAAACTGTCTGTCGTTTAATGCATCAACCTCAACTTTTTCTTGCTTGGTAAGTTCTTTCCCAACCATTTCTTCCCCTCTAGGCTGAAGAATATTTTTACTGAACTTTCTAAAGAAATCTTTTTTGGGCAACTCGTTTACTTTACCGTTACTTAAATCTTGATAAATAGCTATTGGCTCATCGCCTTTTTTCTTCGGAGACTTAAATCGAAGTAGTTTTATTACGTTATTAACGTCTGCTCTCTCTGTGTATAAAAGATAGTTAGGATTTTTTTCTACTATACCACGAGCAGTTCTAAGAATTGATTCCATTGGTTTACCATCTACAATGGAACGAAACTTAGCCTCAGACAATGTTGGGTCAGTCATTCTAAAAGCTACGCCAATATTTTCTTTTACTTGAGATTCATTAAAACCTCTAGTGAGTCCATGAAAAGCTAATAGTGTAGCCCCATGAATCATTCGTTCTTCCCATGTCAAATTTTCCGTACCAAGGTCAGAATACGCACCAGCCCCAAATACCAACACTGGTTCTACACCATATTTTATTCCTTTTCCAGTAAGCCCAATCGGAGTTGGAAGAGCAGCAACGGAAAATACAAGACTTGTTCTCAAATCTTTACCCATTTGGCCCATTCTAGTCTCAAATTTATCCCATTGTGAACCAGTTGGGAATACTTTGGTCTGACCATAGGTTGTAAATGTAGCAGCGTTACTTATAAACAAATTAGCAGCTCTCGCTGACTTTGGACTGTGGACTGACATTTTACCTATAGCTCGTGTGTATATAGCACTTTTACCAAGGAGTCCAACTTTCTTATATCCTTCCTTAGATAAATATGAATCTCTCCATAATTTTGGATTTGCTCTTTGTAGATTTTCAGCTTGTTTAGCTAGTCTCGCAGCTGCCGTAGCATCACCAACCTTTTTAGCTGTTCTGGCCTGCTTCATTAACTTATCATACTCTACTATCTTTTTCATGAAAGCAGGTTGTTTAAGTGGAGTAGCTACACCACCAATTATTTTATGTGTCCCCCACATTGATGCAACAGCCCCTACTAATCCACCCGAAGCCTCAGCAGCGATTTCCCACGGCTCATCTGCTTTTGTGTATGATTGTTCCGGCTCAACAAAAGAAACTGCGTTCCAAAACGATTCACCAAATCTGTCCCAAAATTGGCCATCTTTATAAATTTTATCCGCTTCAAATGAAATTTCTTCAGAATTTCTTTCATTTCTAGCGTCTTCTGTTTCCATATCGCCAATATCAATCGATGGCATATCCTGTACTGGGTCAGGTTGTTGGTCTAAAGTGCTAATATGGTCTACGTAGGCTTTATGAACTTCAGTTTCATCTGGTTTTTGAGAACCCTGAAATTTAAACTTATATCCTTGGTATTGGATATCCCATATATATTCTTGATTTTGTTGTTGAGGCATATTATTTAATTTCTAATCTAATGACCAGTGCCACCATTCGTCATCAGGTCTTGACTGTATAAACCCAACTTCTTTAAGGACTTCAGCGACTTTGGGGTTTTTCATTTCGGGTATCTGAGCTAAATCAAAAGCTAATCCTTTTGGATGATAAGAACTATCAGGATGAGCTACAAGCCCTTCTTTGGGGGTGCCAAATGATTTTTCATATTGTTCTTTTTGAACTGATTTATGTCTAAAAGTATCAACTACCTGCAAATCTATCCCCTGTCTTGATAAAGTATCCTTTGCTTGTAAAAACGGAGATACCATTGATTTGTCCATTCTTATTCTATCACCAAAGTAATTTTTTAATCCGGTATCTACTATTTCAGTGCTTTTTTTTTAGTTGATTCACCAATATTCTTAAATA
>Ga0208299_1001620_pt1 | contig 16415 bp, 22 predicted proteins | sample 15_taG_FD_184089 | JGI IMG/M metagenome (GOLD analysis project Ga0208299, IMG submission 184089) | Marine viral communities from the Subarctic Pacific Ocean - 15_ETSP_OMZ_AT15312 metaG (SPAdes) (version 2) | ecosystem: Environmental > Aquatic > Marine > Oceanic | place: Pacific Ocean | collected...
GATCGGAGAAACACGAGGCTTCCAGTACTACGTTAAATAGCTTTATCAGTCATGCACTGCATGGCTGTTATAAGACATTTAATTAAACACTATGACAGAATTTGAAGAAACATTGCAATGGCAGAGGGATTTCTCAAAGCAGTATTATAAAATGATACAAGATATGGAGGACAGGCACAATGAATTTGTGAAAAAATACATAGAAATGCGGTATGAATGACAACTTAAACAAATAATAATTAATAATTCTTAATATAATACTATGAGAGAAATAAAATTCAGAGCATGGTGTGAAGGTGATCATGAGTGTTTAACTTTTTCCAAACCACATATGGACTATGAAGTGTTCTTATCGCCAAAAGGTTATTATAGTGATGTAGAAGGAGGATGGGACATACACGGTACTTTCAAAACAGTTCCTTTAATGCAATACACAGGTATTAAAGACAAGAATAGTAAAGATATATATGAAGGGGACATAGTAGAATATGAAGGTGAAGAGGTTTGTGAAATTTATTTTGATACAAGTGGTGCGTGTTTTTATATATCTACAATCAGAGATGACCACAATAGCTTTGTAGCAAGCTTTAATTTAAGCCTCGCAAAAAAAGTTAAAATAATCGGAAATATATACGAAAACCCAGAATTATTAACTAATAAATAACACTATGAAAACATTCGAACAAAAACAACACGAAGAACTTACAGAGAAGTTCGCAACAAAAGAACAACTACAACAGGGTGTAGGGTCTCATATAAGAGCCTTGAAAGGACAAGTGCTTAACTCACATGACCAGAAGCGTTCAAAGCTACTAGAAGACAAGAAAGACATGCGAGAATTGATGTTTATGCTTGCAGATCTTACACCTAAAAAGGTAAATGTAGACAAACTCCCTGATGTACCAAAAGTTGTTGATTCTTTACGTCTGCAATTACATACATTAAAGAACGTGCGTAGTGAGTTCCAAGAGACGGCTAATGTACTTGACCAGAATGATGAAGAGCTACAAGCAATGATTCTTACACATAAACTAGAAAGAGAATCATACCTTGATATAATTACCTGTTATATAGACGATATAAAAGACACTATAGACAGTATATTTGATTCTATACGTGGAGATCTTGATTGGAGCAAAGAGATAAAAGAAGACATGGAAAAGATAGAGGACAACAAGAGTGCTACTACAACAGCACAAGAAGAAGGATATCAAGGAGCTTAACAATATGGTCGGGTGGAACAATATAGCGTAAAAATAAAGAGAAGTGGTATCGAGTCGCAAGCTATGCGAATCTTAGGCAGGTTCAAATCCTTGCCCCGACCAACCTATGTAAAAGAAAAGAAGAAATCTTTACAAAGTAAAATAAAGAAATCCTTATTTTAGTTTAACCCTTAAAAGTAAAATAACACTATGAACACAAGAGAAAAAATAAAAAAAATAGGAAAAGAAATGATTAAGCAGTCAAATAGAAGCACACAGTTTCCATTGTTTGTAGTTCAACATGAGACTCGAAGACATGTAGATCAATACAGTGAATACGATGAAAGAGAGCGTCACAATAGGTATGAAGATAAATTTGAATATTGTGAAAAATGTAGTAATTTATTAGATAATTATAAAGAGTTGCCAGAAGAATGTGAAGATTGTGGAGAAGATTGCTATAACCACTATAAGATAGAAAAAGAATTGAGCTATCAATCAGGAGTTTTCTTTACTGCAGAAGCCTGCGAAGAACATATACAGCAAAACCGTTATCATTATGGAGGCAACGCAAAAAGCTTTGCCATATCGGCATGGAGGAATGAAGAAATGCAAACAGTACTTGAGTTTTTATGCAAATTAACAGATGAAGAAATACCTAATTATTACAAATAACCTTATGGAGGAAAAAATAAAAGCAGCTCTACGTAAAGAATGGAGGGAAGGCGTACGTAAAAGCTCATTGAGCAAGCTTGATGAGATATATGATATATTATTTAAAATAACACTATGGAAACACGAGAAAAATTTAAGAGCATAGTTTTTGGCTTAACGTGCCCAGAGGGATATGAGTTTCTTTCTTCTGTACCCCCATCTTTTACCATAGGAAGAGTTATGCATGCTTTGATTAATATAAATAATGATTATCATTTGAAAGCAGTAGACTATAGAACTCCTAATCTTGTTACAATATGTAAAAGCGGTGATAGCTTTAGCGGACGACGTGAAATAGAAATAAAAGAAGGATACACATTAGAAGAATATATTGATTTAGATATTGTATGGAAACTAACAAAAGATGGTAAAGAATGTACAGACGATGACCAAACAGATGAAACAATAGAAGCAATTTATGAACTAATAAAATAACACTATGACAACATTCAAAGACCTAAAAGAAAAGTATAGTAACCTTCCTGAAAAGGAACTAACACCAGATGAACAACTGGAACTACTTACTACACCTGAATTAATAGAGAAGTATATAAGTATATACTTCTTATCAGGTGAAGCAGAAATAAAGCTACTTACAAAACCTGAATTAGTTGAGAAGTATATAGCTAGATACAACTTATCAAATGAAGCAGAACTAAAACTCTTAACCACTCCTGAATTAGTAGGGAAATATATAGCTAGATACCATTTATCAGATGAGGCAGAACTAAAACTACTAACTACTCCTGAATTAGTAGAGAAGTATATAGAAATATACGAATTATCAGATGAAGCAGAAGTAAAACTGCTTACTACTCCTGAATTAGTAGAGAAGTATATAGAAATATACGAATTATCAGATGAAGCAGAAGTAAAACTGCTTACTACTCCTGAGTTAGTAGAAATGTATATAGAAGCCCATGGTATAACTGACAACTTAAAAGAAATAATAAATAATAACTTATAACACTATGAAACAACTAAACGAAGCAGGAGAAAAAATCCTTGCACTAAAAGAAGCCCAAGATAATATGCTTGGCGAAATGGGTACACCAGAACAAAGACATGAGGTAACACAGTCTAATACTAAAGTAGCCTTGATGTTAGACTTCTTACAACAAACAGATAAAACAATACAAAAAGTACGTACAGAAGCTAGTTTTTTAATGGCTGTTGAAAAGCTTGTTAAACTTGATACAGAGCTTGATATATTCCTTCCTATCTTAAAAGTACAAGAAACATTCCCTACATTAACAAAGCTAGACCTGAGAGGAGATGTAGAAGTGATACAAGGTAAGTACGAAGCAGCTTTAAAAGGATTCCTTGATGTGTTAGACAAAGAAATTAATGAGTTTGAATAATGACAAACCTAATAGAAAACATCATTGGCATACTAATAGCACTATTTGTAGCTTCTATTCTTGTACCTATTATTATAGTTATGGTACGGTTCTCTATTTACTTATATAATAAACTATTCAAATGAATAATCACTTTGAAAAAAGAAAAAAGGCACTCCAGCTATTTATCAAGTTCAATGAACAAATGGAAGAGTTAGGATTAACTCCTAAAGATTGTGTATTTGATATGCAGGCTTTTATAAATCATCATTCTACTGCTGTACCAAGAACAGAACTAGGAGGTATAATTAAGACTAGAATACGTAATAAAAATTCTGATTACAGAATAGACGAAAATGATATAGCTTGGCTAGACCTGTGTAATGCTTACTGGGACAAAGAGTTCACAAACGAGTCATTCTTTAAGGCTATACAAAAAGCATACGAAATACATAGGGAAGACGTACACTGTGATCCTTATGAGCTAATAATAGATGCAGGAATCATAGATAAAGACTTAAACATCCTTTAGGTTATGGTATCTATGTAACATAACAGCCATTTCCTCTTTAGTAACAGGGTTCTGAGGGAAATCAAAGTTAGTAGCTATACCTGTTTCTTTACACCATGCTACAGATTCCTTTGCCCATTCACTTATAGGGTTACTAATATACCCTACTGCTACTTCTTGTATGAAAGAATCAGTAAGTCTATTGCCTGGACAGCTCTTATAGGTAGCAAAATGGCGATGTGGGAGGACTTTATCTACTGGGATGTTATAAACTACCCTAAGCTCGTTTACAACGCGATACAGGACTTCTATTTGTTCAGTAGTAGGATCTTCTATATCGAAGTTACCTGCTAAACAGATTCCTATAGATCTATAGTTCATTAGTTTCTGAGAACAATGAGCGCCTACTTCATCGTATCCTCTCCCTTTCTTTACTGTACCATCTTGCTCTATGAAAACCGAATATCCGATCTTGCCCCATCCTAACGAACGGTGGTAGTTATCTACAGCGTCAAACTGTTCATCATTCTTTTCTCTTGATACTAACGTGTGGTGTATAATTATATAATCGTTACGTTTTATCATAAGATTTACGTTAAATTAAATGCATTATACATGATTTTTATAAAAAAAGCCATGCTTGTTATAGAATGGCTTAATACAGCCATTTTATTTAGCATGATTATTTCATGCTACTTTCTGCTACGATTCTCGTATATGGCTTTATACAGGGGAAATCTTTAGCATGAAAAAATAATGCTTTAAAATACTTAGGAATTTCCTAAGTCTTTTCATGATTTTTATATAAAAAGCTACTTCCAGAAAAACTTGGAAGTAAATATTGGAAGTATCCAGAAGAAAAACTTAGGATTTTCCTAAGTCTTTTTATGTCTTTTTATGTCTTTTTTCTTTACTTTTAAAATTATATGTGATATATATAAGGCACATAGACGCGTGTATATAAACACCCTGCGAAGTTTGTATATACATACATAAAGAGAACTCTTTTCGCAGGAAGAGTTCTTTTTACATACCCTGATAAATCTATATGATAAACTTCTACAATGTCTCATATAGTACAGGCTACGAGAGAAACTCGTATGGGAAGTAGCAAGAGGTGTGACTCCTCAAAACTCTTCAAAGGCGTAAGAATATGTACGGTGATATAGACTAGCATGCCCCTATATCTTTACCTCAAGCAAAGGACTTTACATATAGGCGGCATGAACATAAGAAACCTCATTGATGTGATATAGCTTGAATACACATCTGACAAATCACTAAGTGATCTCAATTCGATAGAGGCTAGAGTAAATTCCATACGACCAGTACCAAACTTGTATATCAAGAAAAAGTAACGTAAAGTTACTAAGCCTCTTCAAACCCTAAGATCAACTCATTCGATAGAACTTAATTAAAACAACATGTCACCGTTTTGGATTATCGCATCTATACTATCAGCTATATACTTGTATATATACTATCCTCTTTTACTAGAAATAGAAATCTGGTGTTTGTTTATATGGTTCATAGTAGATATAGCATACACTTGTATTAAGTACCATAAGAATAATAAATAATTATTCTTGTGTTTCTTCAATAACTGTAGGCAGTGCTTGTGGCACTGCTTTTTGTAATATCTCATGGTTTTTTAACAGATTAACAACCAATTCTTTACCTGGCTTAGTTAATATCCATTGACCTCCTTTCCCTATTGCATACAATGGCACACCGACTTTTAACGCAGTTGCTATTATCCCTGGAGCCATTATAGCAGTGATAGTACCTATTGTCCCTGCCGCTATTTCTCCTTTCCGACCCAAGCTCTCATGTACTTTTTGTATAGCTCTACCTAATCGCGTAGGAGCTTCTGCTGCTACTTTAGGAGCTAGTGCTTCTCTTGCCTTATAAAGATTAGACATTTCTTTCATCTCTGCCTTAAATGCTACATCTTTAGATTTATTGGCGACAAAATCGTTTATATTGTCTCTTATGATAGTAAGGGCTGCCGTTCTAGCGTTTACCGCCCCACTTTCCCCAGGCTTACCTGTCTTGAACTTTGCTCCTTGCTCTTTAGCCCATTGGTCTAGCTTTATTCTAGCCTCCCATAGTGCGTCAGCTCTATTAGGCTTTCCTTTCATAAATTCGTTAAACTTGTTTATCATTATATTACCAGCCCTCTCAAAGTTAATAAGCTCTACAGACTCTGCCATTTGCTGTTTTATAGTGTTAAGTCTAGCTTGTAATTCCTTTTGTGTGAATATTCCACCTTTAGTTTTTATGTCTTGTCTCACACGAGGTAATACAACATTATCTTGATACAACTCTATAGCCTTAGCATTTTCTGCTAGGGTCTTCTTAGAAGAAACCTCTGGAATCTTATTTATAACTTGAGACATCTCAGCCTCTCTAGCTGGCGTTACTCTTGTTCTTTTCCCATTTATAACTTCGAACTGCCCTGTCTGTATTTCTGCTGCTTGCTGTTTAGGTGTTAATTTAGGCTCAACTAATTGTTCAGCAAATTTTATATCCTTAGTAACTTTTGCCTCTAATGGCCTGACAACTTTTTCAGCAATAAAAGGTTTAGCTGTCTCTACAACCTTACCTGTTGTCTTTGCTATAGCCTTCCCCCCGAGCAGTTGCGAAAGAAGAGCAGCCGCCTCTATCGTGCTTTTCCCTACTTCGCTCTCTGGATCTCCTCCTGTAATCTCTATAGCTTTCTTTGCACCTTCTCCTCCCAAAGCTCCCAAGAACCCAAATATTTTCTCTGCTGGCTTCTCTACAAAATCAGGTGCTAATGCTGGGAATGGAGAGACTGTTGTCTGTACCCCCCCTTGTAAAATATCAACAACCCCTCCGAACCTTTTCTGTAATTCGTTTGATATATCTTGTGGCAGATCTCCGGTAGTATCAATCGGAGAGAATAAAGCCTTATACCCCTCACCTATTGTGGCCACTCCTTCTTCTGCGAGAGCTTTAGATTTTTCTATATCCCCTGTCAGCGTTTCTTCAAACCCTTCTGGGTCAGCCAGTCTTTCCTTTCTTTCTACAGACATTTGTTTAAAAGCTTGCGCAGCCTCTTGTTCTTTTATGTCTCTGCTTGCGCCTAATCGTTCAAAGAACCCTGTTTCTTCTTTAGGGGCTTCTAAAACTTCTACAGCTTCTGCTTGTGTTCTAGTTAAAGGACGAGGCAGATCAGTAACTTGTTCAGGAGCCTCAGCAATAGCTGTTTGTCTTTTCTGTTGTTCAACAAGTATATCTCTCTTTTGCTGTAAAAGTTCTTGTTTACGTTTTAGTAGTTCTGTTCTTTGTAATGGATCTAATGCCATAAGTTTTAAATTAAGTTTATTCTGATAACATCTTTTCTATCTCTGCTAATTCCTGCTCTATTGCTGATACTTGGTCTGCTGATGCTTGTTGTACTAATTGGTCTGTTGTAGGTTTTACTGGGTCAGAGAACACTGTGAACTCTGAACCAACTAAATTAAAAGGCACATTCGCTGCCTCTGCACGCGCTTTAAATGTTTCCCCTGTTGTAGAGTTGAAATCTGTTGCTTTAGCATTATAAACCTCATTAGCAACTCTTGATAGTGACTCTCGTACCACAGGCGGCAGCTTATCCCCTTTCTCAAACTGTGCCCATTTATAAGTAGGGTCTACTCTATCTAGCCAAGGAATACTTGTTTCTAATAAAGCAACATCACCTTCACGAACTGTCGCACCAGGATCAATCATTCTCTGGAAAGCGTTGATAGCGGCTATATCGTCAAACCCTGTAGCTGCTGATATCTTTTCAGGAGATCCGAATAAAGTATTAACTGTTTGGAATCCTGATTTAACATCAAGCATATCTCTTTGTTGTGGATCAGATCTATAATCATCTGATATTTGGTTCACTAACCCTAGCTGAGTTTCTGTAAGAACTGGGTAATTAGATTTATATCCTTCTGCTGTTTTTTGTTGTGCGAAGTTGTTTACATCAGTACGTAAATCCTGTGGGATATTTCCCATAGTAGCACGTCCATCTAATAGTGCATAACCCCAGTTAGCAACATCTTGGTTTTCTGAATTGTCCTGCTGCCCCACAACACGTACGTCTGTATGCGGACCTGTAGAAGACCCCCATTTATTAGGATCTGTTTCTTGAGATGTGAATATTTGTCCTTGCCCAATATAATCACCTGCCTGTAATCCTGTGAGACTATCGACATTAAGATGTCCGTACTGAGTTATGGTTCCATTATCATCTTCTAGCCATACGTACCCGCCATATGTGCCTTCTGCTATACCTTTCTTAATAATAGTTCCTCCTGCTAACGCTGGCACTTGACCTTTATTAAATACAATATCTATACCATTATGAGACTTTTCACCTGATACTAATGAATGGTCTGATCCAAACCCACTAGATATAACACCTAAGTTATTACCTTCTGCGTCTGTAACTTGTTGACCTCTTTGTCCTGTCCCAAAGTCTACATCTTGAAATACTTGTATAGGATTATCTGTACCATGAGAAGCACCTTCTGTAGTAAGTTCTGCGTTCTCAAGGTTAGTACCTCTAGCTTGCGCTTCTATTAAAAGTCTTTTTGCCTTCTCTGTTGGTGTTTCAGGGGCTTCTGCTAATCCTAAACTTACTTTAATAGCATCAGCGTCAGCTTGTGTAATAGTACCTGCTTCTACCATTCCATTTAGAGATTGTATATTAGCGGCAGCCTGCGTAGCCTCTCCTTCTAAACTTCTTAATAATTCTGTTTCTATCTTCGCCACTGTAGCCTGCGCTTGTTGCATTGCTATATCATCTTTCGCAAGCTGCGCATTAGCTAAACGCTCTTGCCCTACTCTCCATGCTACAGCCATTGAAGGAGACATGCCAGCACTTTCAAACAACCCTATTGCTTGCTCGTCTGACATACCTGCCCATGATGTTGACGGTAAGTCTTGTATCATTCCCAATACCCTGTCCTCTGCTTCTGTAGTAATACCTGCTTGCGCTTCTTCTAAAGCTTTCTGTTGTAATAAAGTAGACTGTAATGCTTCTTTAGCTGATACTATTGCATCTCTATCGTTATCGGCTCTTGCTTTAGCTAACGCTTTCTGCTGGCTTGCTATACTTGCCTTAGTGCCTTCTAGTTGTCGTTGTACTGAATCAAACTGTGTCTGTATGCCTGCCGTGAACCCTGTTTGTAATCCTGCTGCTGTACCTGCGACTGGACCTTCACGTCCTGTAGCAAATTGTGACTGCGCTGCTGTAGTAGCTCTACCAAACTGACGTTGTGCTGTCTGTGCTTGTGAAACAACCTCTTCTCTTTGTGATGCTAACGATTGTTCTAATGCAGAAGCTTGTCTTTCGAACTCTGCTTGGTTAGCTCGCTCTTGTTCTTGTTGTAAATCAAGTAAGTCCTGATTAACTAAATCAAGATCACTAGGACCTTCTTCTACAGTAGTTTCAACATCAGGAATAATGGTAGCCTCTGTGCCTGCCTCTGTTTCTGCAGCATCTCTTTGAGCTTGTACGTCTGCTAGAGCCTGTTGCTTAATCTGTGTAGAAGCTGATAGATCACTGTCCGTGTCTATATCTCTATTTTTAAGAGCGTCTATCTTAGCTTGTTGTATTGCAGTTAATGCCATGTGATTATATTAAATTTATATTCTCTGTATAAGTTCTGCTGTAACATATTCTATTGTTACTGATTGGTCTGCATCTGCAGAGTTATGTTTCAACTGTGCCGTGACTGTTAAATCTCCTGTGCTGTTTTCAGTCGCTGAACCTGTCGAATCCCAGTACCTAAAACTATTAGAAGTCCCAGTCCCGAATCTCCCAACATCCGAATAAACAGCTCCTTTTTGTGCGGAAGTTGAACCGTCTGCTATTAAGAAATAAGTTACAGTCCCCTTAACATTTGTTACAGAGTCATCTTCAACAACAAATGCTGAAATAACTGTTGTACTACCATATATTAGTATAGCATTTAAATCGTCAGTTGCATCATCGGTTTCGATGTCTGAAATATATGCAGTTATTTTTAACATATTGTCTGTCCCTAAAGATCCTCCTGGCAATGTGAAAGACATAATATTAGTAGCAGCAGAGGTCCCAGTTATTATTTGCTGTGTTGTAACAACATCTGTTGGGAATCCTACATTATGTCCATGCAATGTAGTAGTACTACCGTCTGTTAATTCCTCTGCTTGAGCTCCTGTTATATCAGTTGCCCCGAAGAACGTATCTGCTTCGACTATGTTAGTTGTCCCTGAGAGCTGATTTATCTCTGTATAGGTAGCTCCTGTTATAGTTGAGTCTAATCGCCCAGCAGCGTCCAATAAAGGCACGATATTAGCGTCTCCTGCACCAGCACTACTGTTCTTAAATATTACTGTATCAGTAACATCTATATCTATATCACCTGCTGTAACAGTAATACCATCTCCACCAGTAAGACCGCTTCCGTCACCAAATGGCTGTGTAGAAACACCATCATTTGAGTATATCCATCCGCCTGTTGTTCCTTGGTTAGCATCGTATCTCCAAAACGGTTTATTAGTGTCGCCATTTGCTGCATATACTGTTATATCGTTATCTTCTTCATTACCCATCTGCCAGTTTTCCCCCCCTGATGCTATCGTGCCTTTCATTACTGACTGCATCATCTCAAAGTGTATTGCTGATACGTTACAGAACACAGGCGAGTCTTGTTCGTGTGCTGCTACTAGTCCTGCTGTAGTATCAAAGTCTATACCTGCTATGTTAATACCTCTAGTGACTCCTGTAGCTGTTGTACCAAGGTTAGTAGTATCAGGCACGTTACCGAACCCTTGTACTCCTCCTGCTGGTATATAAATAGTCTCTGTGTATCCTGCTTTGTTTTTAACCCCTATTAATGCAGCATTAGATATAATCTTCCCATCTTTATCTAAAGGCGGGTTAGTAAAGGTTAATGTAGTATCTGTTTCAATAATAGGAGCTGCCAATCTGGGGTTAGAAGCGCCCGGTCGTGACCATTGAAAGTACTCTAATGTAGGTAATTTTGTAGCGTCTGCCATCGTTATTAAATTAAGTTGTTATATTCCTACGCCGTATCAAGCCTTTAGATTCTACTTGTGCTTGTATTAAGTTTATCTCATGCGACACACGATCACTAGACGTAATATGTATTCTAATACGTTGGAAGTTGTTTATTCTATTAGAAGCTCCTGAGAAGTTTTGTGTTAGTCCTCCTGTTTCTATATCTCCTCCAAACGGTGAAGTCCCCCATGAGGTAGAACCATACCCCCCTGATGCTCCTGCGTCTGATGAAGCCTGTAATGTAATTACTTCTTTATTCATTACAAGACTACCTTGTCTATCATATATATCGAAAGCAACAGTAATATCACTAGACTGTGATAACTGAGCTTGAATATAAAACATTTTCAAAGCCTTTCTCTCTGAAAACGATCCTACATTCAACTCTTGTAAGTAATCAGTATCTATAGGCGTACCGTCATCGTCTTCTCCATCAAATAACGTGTAAACCTTTGATGCTGTTGCACTAGCTCCATACATTACGTTATTCAGGACTAAGAACCGTGATAAGTTCCATCCCTTAAACGTAGTCCATGCCTTAGAGTCTAAATCATATACAAGTATAAGGTTATTAGTAGACGAGTCCTGCGCACACGTACACATAACTATATTACGTCTTGGATCATACACTAGATCAGCATTAGTGAAGCCTATATCGTCTATAACATCTTGACCAAATACTAATGAAATCTTTGATTCTTGTTCACTGAACGGTACATTAGTTTGCCCCCCACTTACCATCTGGAATATACCAGTCTCGTTAGCGTAGAATACTCCTTCTGGTGTTACTGCTGTACCTCTCTCTCCTCCGAAATCTATCTTACTGAAATCTATTAACGTGTTCTGCGCTAGCCCCGAACCATCAACATCAATAGTGCTTATTCTGAACCCTGCTTTACCATCATCGTATAACACAATAACTTGATCCCCTATAGACCCAAAAGACTTAACCTCTCCTGCGTTCCTGTAACGGAAAGAAGAAGGATCATCTGTTGCTGCTGGTGATGCTGCTGTAGTCCAATTAGTGAAAGGAGGATTGTCTCCTAAATCTTGCTCTGCCCATACTACCGTATAAGGATCTCCTTCTGCATCTCCTACGATATTACCTGATAAGTTACCAGCGAATAATCGTGTGCCTAGTATAAATAAAACCTTAGCATTAGGCGCATCGTCTATCTGTGTGTATGTGAACCCTAAAGTCCCATTAACTGTTGCTGCTCCGTTAGCTCCATTAACCGTTGCTGCTCCTCCTGCTATATCAGTAATAGCCTCTCCATCTTGGAACTTAGTACCGCTATAGTTATTTAATATAAGCTGTCCTTCTGTTCCTGTATCGCTATCTGATATAATAGTACCTTCTGCTGAACTTGTACCACCTTGTGCGACACTTCCTACAGTGAAATTACTTGTTTGCCCATCATAATTAACCCCTCTTAGCCCTGTATCTGTAATAGCTTCATCATCTTGGAATACTCCAACTACGTTCCCTAGTGTTAAAGTAGTACCATCATCTTCTAATATGATACCTGTAGCCCCTGATGTACCACCAGTAACCACATCCCCAACACTAAACGCATACAATAAAGCATCATAATCTAGTGTTTGTGATATTCTCCCTATCTTATCTCCTCCGTTACATACAAAGAAATAATCACCGTACTTAACTCCATCAAACGGATCACTTGTAGTGAAATCACTCTTGATAGTAGTAATTGTATCAGTAGATAACGTATACGCTGCTACTGTTGTATTATAAGCAAATATAAATATATCGTCTGTATACTTCTTTAATAGAGTAACAGCATTAATCTGTGAAGCATCAAATAGCTCTGATAGCCCTTTACGTCTCCTTAGACGTCCTCCTGCCTCTATAAGGTAGTTTTGTATCCTTTGAGCGAACTTAGTGTCTAAGAGCTGTTCATAGTCTCTTAAATTAACTCCGCTTGGTGCTAAAGTTGATATTATTGAAGACTTAGGATTCCCCCCCGAAGATAATGTTATTGGTCTGTACATTAGTAGTTGCTTACGTTAGGTAGTGATGCAATCATTGGCGCTCGTTTGATATTAGTACACATCTGGTCTAAAACTCGTTGGAATCTTTGATCGGCAAATACTTCACTGTTCTTGTTCTCATCCCATTGTTCATACAGTACATCGAAAGCCTTAACAATATACTGTAAGTACCGATCATCTATAAGCATAGAATCTGATAAATCAGTTAGCTGTGTTATTAAAGGTATGTATCGGAATATCAAATTGTATGAGCTTGTAGGAACAGGAGTAATAACAATATTAGAAGAATCAAGGAAGTATCCGTACTTCTGTGACCCATACCCTGTTAAAGGCAACATCTGTGTGTCTATAGGGTTATCGTTGTCGTCTAGCCTGAATAATCCTGTACCTATCTCTTGTATACTCTCAAAATCCGAAGGTAATGAGTACGATTCAGTATCATCAACTACGTTTATTGTAGATGAAGACATATACTGTTCAGGATCTATGCCTCTAACAGTTCTATAGTACTCATTATTGATGAAATTAGACCAGTCTATGAATAAACCAGTAGAAACATCAGAAGTGTCTCTTTTGAAGTTATCAAATGCCGTTTTAGCCTGTGTAACTGTTAGTAATGCCATTGTTATTTAGTTATGATTCCGTATTTATTCTTTTTTGCGAACATTTCTGCTAGTTTAGCGAAGTCTTTACCGTGTACATCTTTAGTATACTCACGTATTAGGTCTCCGTTTGTATTATATACCTCTGTTTTAGTATACTCTACTTTCTTTGCTGCCTTTTTTGTTGTCTTAGGTGCTTTTTCAGTCATGATATTTAAATTAATTGATTATTTACCTGCCAAATACTTACGACAAGTGTTGATCACGATAGCCGATATAGCTACTACAATCTCTGTGTACTGTCCTAAATCGATCTCTGTGATTACTTCACCGCAATAAGTGAGTAAAGCACCTCCTAGGGCTACTAATGCACCTACTCCGATCTTTGTTAGGTCTTCTTTGTTACATGTGTATTTCTTTGACGCCATAGTATAAAAATTAAATGATAATTATGCTCGTCCCATTGGGTTGAACTGGTTTGTATTAGCTCTTGACATTTTAGTTGGTTTACGAGTGCTAGCTTTACCTTGTATAGACATAGGAAACTTCATTCCTTTCATCTTAGATAGTTTAGCTTTCTCTCGATTAAGAGCGCTTTTGATTACTGCTTTTGTACTAGAAGACGCTCCTTTGAGCTTACCTGCTGTTACATCTACAATTTTCTTTTGTTTAGCGAGTCGTGTGGCTCTGTCTTGTGAGTCTTTGAAAGGTGCTATTTTTGACCCTCCTGTTGACCGGCTAAAGCTTGGTCTAGTTACTGCCATGATATATTAAATTAATTTATTAAACGTCTTGTGCTTCTGTAAAATTGTCTTTTGTTTTAGCGTTGATATAACAAAGTGATAAAAAAGCTGCTTCTGTATCTTCTGTACTAGTACAGAAATGCTCAACAGATACTGGTTTCTTTGTTTTAGTATCAGAGGATGAGTATACTTCGACTTTGTAATTTATTTGTAAATGGTCTGTATCAACACCTGTTTCGGCATCAGCGTATACTTTCCTAATACATTTAATAGTGACTTTGCCATATGCTTCACTGTGCATTACGCCTGTGGGTGCTTCGTAAGATGTTTGTAGTGCCATTTAGTTTTGTGATTAAATTATACGATTACTGTGTTCCCTTTCATAGGGTTAAATGTTTCTTCTTGTTTATTCTTTTTAAGGATTATTTTTGGCTTCTTTTTTGGTGTGAAGACGATTGTAGGCTTCTTCTTTTTTGTGAATATTATCTTAGGCATAGTGTTCGGTTAATTAATATTTTACTTCTACGCCATAACTTTCAAGTATGCTGTTGAACGTCTCTATCTCTGTTTTGGCTAATCCTATCTCATGGTTTGCATTTGCTATGTCTCGTGACAGACTTGTTAGAATTGTTGCTTGACCTTCTATCTGAGATATAAGATACCCACTTACCCCGACGGCTACGGTCAGAAAAAATCCAAGCATTAAGTTAAACGCCCATCTGGTAACGTATCCTTGGGATACCTGTTTTAAGACATTGGTTATTGCCTTAGACTGTTCTTCTAAATGTTTGTTTAAGCTCATAATAGAATCTTTTAAGGAGTCTATGTCTTTACTTTGTGCTATATCCACTTCTCGTGTCTTAGCTAAGCTCCCATTAAGTACGTCTAGTTTATCCAAAATTTTATCAGTGTTAGATTGTATTTGATCTTTACACTTTTGACGGTGTAATTGACATTCTTTAGGGGATATTTGGTCTATTGCGTTCATTTGGTGTTATTATTCTCTTATAATAAGTGCATGTTTATGTTTGCATGTTCCATTGTGAAGTTTGATGTGTTCGTTATGTTTTTTGTAATAAGATATATACGGTCACTGTCTGCGACAGTCAAGAATCCACTAGACCCCATGCTACCAATATCTGTATTACCATGCTTACGTTCTGCAACGATAGTATTAACCTCTGTTGCATTCTTGGCTATCTCCCATCTGAATGTTACATTAGTACCTACCGTCTGCCCTGATATAGTGAACTGGCATAGATAGTTACCTGCTGCATTTGTTCCTGCCTCTAGGTAATCCCCTTGTTGCCATGTACCCGCTTCATCACCTACGTATGTAATAGGCACTGTGAAATCATCTACACCGATAACTGTAACCTGTGCTAATCCTGAATGGTTTGCACTGTTCACTGTTACATAATCACCAGTAGTAAGTCCATGTGCTGTATCGTTTATATTAATAGCTGAACCACCTCCTGCTGTTGTAATATTACCTGATCCAGTAGACCCTGCATTATAGGTAAAGTTTTCTAGTGTTCCTGTTGTGAACCCTGTAACAGCATGGTACTGATTGGTATTGTTTATAGTAACAGTCTGCGTAGCTTCGTACATATACATCTCCCCCTCGTTTGTATTAACCAAAGAAACTTCGCTTTCGTTTCCTGAACCGTCTTGGAAATACAACATATCATCAGTCTTTGTGTAAATCTTCCCGTACCCTGCTGTAGCTGTTGGTGTAGTTGTTTCTTTTATAGATAACACCCCTGCTTCTATTGTAAGCGTTTCATTAGGCGTAGCTGTACCGATACCTATTTCACCAGTATCAAGCATTACTAGCTCGTTAGTATTAACCTCTATAGTGTTACCTGTACCGCTGTTAGTTAGTTCAAAACAATTAGGATTATTCGTCGTGTCCCCTTGATTAACATGAAACCCTGGTTGGTTGTCTCCATCTGATACTACTACTTCACATCTATAGTTAGGTCCATTCGTACCTATCCCTGCATTACCGTCTTGTGTAAACACAAACGATTCTGTAAGCGACCCATTCTGCATGTTTGCTAAACGGAAGAAAGACGATTCTGCACCGTCTGCAATACTAGATGGTCTAAATATCATACGCCCAAAAGTTCTCGTCGTTCCTGCGTCACTCAACCCTTGGAACTGTATACGTGCTGTTCTTGATGTAGTTTGAGCATTGTAGAATAATGATAATGCTGGATCT
>Ga0208299_1001621_pt1 | contig 16413 bp, 24 predicted proteins | sample 15_taG_FD_184089 | JGI IMG/M metagenome (GOLD analysis project Ga0208299, IMG submission 184089) | Marine viral communities from the Subarctic Pacific Ocean - 15_ETSP_OMZ_AT15312 metaG (SPAdes) (version 2) | ecosystem: Environmental > Aquatic > Marine > Oceanic | place: Pacific Ocean | collected...
CGAGTGCGACAATTCAAAATAATCATCGCACTCTTCGCAATAATAATTATACGTCGGCATCTGTTTGTTCTTCTTCCTCTTGCTCGCCGAACTCCAAAATGGGCGGATTTTCCACTACCAACCCATCGTCGGTCTCCTTAAAGACGAATTCTTGAAAAACAGGAACAATGTCTGATTGTTCCATTAATGATTTTTGTAGTGCCATCATTACTGCGCCAATTGCTTGATTTGATAAATGCATATTTATCTCCTTTGTATCTATATTATAACCCTTTATTTGCCATTTGTCAAGGATTAAAGTAAATTATTTCAATCTTCGTCTAAAATGGCGCGCCCGATCATGCTGAGCCAATCTTTATTTTTTCTTATTTTATTATTCTTGGCTTGTACAGATTTCAAAACATCTGGCTCAAGATCTAGATTTTCTGCCAAATATATCATTGCTGCGATGTCCTTTGGAAAGCAGTGGCCTCCATAGCCAAATTCTCCGTCTGGGCCAGGGACTGCGAGATGTGTGGGGCCGATCCTCCTGTCATAAAGAGAATATTCTGTTACCTTATCATAGTCTATTTTTAGTTTGTTGCAAATCTCATACATCTCATTCGCGAAGGCTACTTTAACAGTCAAAAAATTATTTAAAAAATATTTTATCATTTCGGCTGTTCTATAGCCAGTCTTAATAATCGGAATTTCTGGGAAAGCTTTTCTAAACATTGTTTTTACCTTGCCGGTTGCAGGGCGAGAGCCTCCGATGATTATTCTTGTTTGATTCTTAAAATCATCAATATGGTTTGCTTCTGTCAAAAATTCAGGACTGAATATAACTGTCGTATTTTCACATGACCTATTTAATTTCTCTGTTGTTCCTGGGGGCACTGTTGATTTGATTACAACAATTGGATCTTTATTTTGAGTCATTGCTTCATTTTCTACATTTCTCAGAGATTCTTTTACAATCTTTAAATTGCATTCCCCGGTTTTTTTCATCGGTGTAGGAAGACATTGAAAAATGATTTCACAATTCTTTATAATTTCTTCAAGATTTGAATTGCACTTCTCCTCATCCAAATCATAAGTAAGAACATTGTAATAATTTGTCAAACCCTCTCTTATCGCGCTGCCGACGAACCCTTGTCCAATAATACCTACAGATTTTTTCATCTCTCGCCTCCAAAGCATCTATATATTCCTTTGATGATATCTATTTTTGGTTCCCACCCAAGTTGTTTGAGTGGCTCAATATCTGCCTTTGTATACATAACATCTCCCCTTCTTTCCTCCATATAATCGAACTGTACATCCGGATTGTGCAATAGCGCTATTTCTTTCATTTCATTTAATGAAATATTATTTCCTGTTCCCACATCAAAATGTTTTCCACTAAATCTATCTTTGTGGTTCATAGCAAAAATATTTGCGGACACTACATCATCAAGATAAGCCATGTCCCTCCTCTGGTCTCCGGTTCCGCTAATATAGGGATTCTTACCGATGCGAATAGAATGCATCCAATTGGCAACAGCAGTAGCATAGGGGCCGTCGACTGTTTGGCATGGAGAATACACATTAAAATAGCGAAGAGTTATCGTATCCAGGCCATAAAGATCTGAGTATAATTTACACTCTTTTTCGGAGATTAACTTTTGTAAACCATAAGGGCTATTCGGCCCGTCGCCATTCCCAACGACTGAAGAAGACCCGGAATAGATAACTCTTTTTACATTATTTTTTCTAGCAAAATTTAACACATAAGACGTTGCCAGAACATTATTGTGCATTGTTTCTATGGGATTCTCAACACTATATGCGACACGCGGGATACAAGCAAGGTGAAAAATGTATTCTGGCTTGAATGAAGAAAAATAGGGATGAAACTTTCCTTCGCTACCCTCCTTTAAGTAAAATAAAATATCTTTTGGTATTTCCTCTTTTAAATCAACGCCAATGACATCATGACCAAGGGCCCTAAGTGCCTGATAGAGCCTTGATCCAATATAGCCTTTGTGTCCTGTAATCAAGCATCTTGACATTGTTTCTCCTCATTATAATGATCAAAATCATAATTAAAAAAACGATAATCTTCTTCATAGCTATTATATTTCCATTGTTTCATTTGTTTTTTCCTATTTTTTACCTATTATAATTGCCATACATCCATTGATATTATTTTCAAACCCAGTGTAATACCAATCCCTGTCAGGTTCATATAATTTTATTTTAGCATTATTTTTACAAAGAGTTTTTTTCATATTTTTGAATGCACGGTGGCCTTTGCAGTAATTACCCGAGGAATTATAAAAATCATGAGTAGCAAAAATAAAATCGTCATCCAATAAATCATATATTATTTCTGAATCTTTTAGTGATAATTCTGCGTCATTCCAAGCTAATGAAATTCCTTTCAAATCTTCATATTTATCTTTTAGTAAATTTTTTGAGTGTGTTTTTGGGTGTATTTTGATTTTTTCACTTAAACTATTTTCAATATCAACAAATTCATCATTAACATCACAAGTATAAATTTTTGTTTTTTCTGAAGAAGCGAGTGACATTGCGTATGAAGTTGTCCCAATCCATGTCCCAATTTCTAAAATTTTATCAGGGGAGCGCTCTAATACTAATAATTGCAACATTCTACAGTCCTGAAGGGATGTTGAGTTCCTATTTATGCCACCCTTCTCCATTAAGAATTTAGAAATTTCTGATATTTCCAGGGAGATTTCCTCAAGTCGGGCTTTATGCTTTGTATATAGATTTTCTATTAGATTTTTCATTTTCAATTAACCCTTCTGTATGTTGCAATTAAATTTCCACCCTGTCCGCTATCTTTAAAGAAAACTTTTTCAAAACCAACTTTAGATAAAAAGCTGTCTAAATCACCAGGATCACAGACTTCGTAGGGTAATCCACCTAACCAATCCATTGCATCGTGAAATTTATTCATTCCTCTAGTATCCCTGCTGAATATTCTGGCATGCCCTCCTGTATAATTATACAACATTCGCAACTTTCCATCGACATCTTTATTGGCAAATTCTTTTTTTTCGGCCAAGTGTCTAGGATAAAGGGATCCTGACCTATATAAGGCTAAATATAAAAATCCACCCTTTTTTACACTTTTTTGAGCAATGTCAATTGCTTTCCACATTTCTCCAGTGTGGTGTAGAACCCCCCAAGAATAAACAAGATCAAATTTTGCAAAATTATCCTCAAGAATACTCCTTTCTTCGATAATCCAATTGGCGTTGTTTTTTCCAAATTTAGATTTTGTATATTTGGCGGCCCTAACACTGCTCGGATCAATATCAATGCTATAGATCGATCCTGTGCCCAACTTCTCAAAACTTAGAGAACTCAACCCCGAGCCGCACCCAATATCAAAAACACTTTTTCCTTTAATGTCAATTTTTGTTTCTTCTAGAACCAACCCTAAATCAACAATGTGAGATTGTATAATCTCCTCTGTTAATGCTTTTTTTACATAATCATACCAATTTATACCAAACGTAAAATCCCCACCTTCATTGAGGCTATTAACCAACGAGGAAAATTCCTCAAAAGATAGGCGGTGACTATTTCCAAAATTTTTATACATTTCTAACTCCTCAAATTTTGATCGGCACCGAAGCCGATCTTCTTATTAATATCAAACGGAAAATTATTCCTCAATAAATATTCATGTAACGGTGCTTTATAATTTGCATTTTTTAGATCCGGGTGAAGCCATAAAAATTCCTGAACCACATCAAAATCTAAAAAAGGATATCTTCCCTCTATTCCACAGGCACCAGAGACACCCTCTTCTTTTGCCAAATATGAGACTTGTGTACTATTATAAAAGTTATTCCAAGGAAAACATTGACTTAAATCTCTTGGAAAATGGCCGCCAATTGTACTATGATTATAAATTTTTCTTCCTCCAAATCCATAATCGGAAAAAATTTCATCCGCGCCCTGTCCGGAGAAATAAATTTTTATACCCTCATTTTCTGCTTTTTTACAAATATAATACATCCCAACAGCACCCTTGTCGTCTGTCATGAATTCATTCGGAGTCATGACATTATTTCTTTTGATTTGATATCTAAATTCTTCTGCGTTTTTCTTTAGTGAGTATTGGGAATCAAAGAACTGATTTTTTGCCAGAAAGGTCATATCAACTTCTTGATTATTTTGCTGCAAGATTGAATGCCTTTCTTCCAAAACCTTTAGGGTTTCCTGCGCTTTTATCGAATATGATTTAAATTTAATGTTTTGTTTTATCAGTTCGCAAGCGATTGCTCCGCTGTCGTATCCGCTACTTAATCCTATGAAAATCTTTTCTCTCAAATCCGCGCTTCTTTTTTTAATCGAATTTTCAAAAGCTTTCACCCAATCACCATAGTCTGTCTTCGTTTGATTTAAAATGTCAAACCTCTTGACACTATAAACTTTTTTAATTGAAAAATCTTTCAAATCGAAAACACATAAACTATTTGGAGTTATTTTTATAGGATTTTTAAATCCCAACCTATCCAAAACGCTTTTATAACTACTTGCACAAAATCTTTCACCCTCTTTTGCATACCAGACCGGTTTTGTTGAGAATGTATCCGTAACAATATACAACTCTTTTTGGTCATTGTCTGCTAAAACTATTGCGTATTCGCCATCAAAATTTTTAAAACACCCTATACCACCTTCTTGATAAGAAGGAATGATGCATTCCCCATCGCTTTTAGAATTATTGTGAAGCTGTTTGTAGTTATAAATTTCCCCATTATAAATACTCACAATTTCTTCTGAGTCGTTGCTGAAAGGTTGAGGTGTCATTTTTCCAGTTATACTTAGAAGGTTATGTACATAAAATAGATTTCCAATTTTTTCCGCATTCGTTAGATCCGGGCCTCTTTTTTTATTAAAAAAGTTTACAAATTCTAAATTATCAATATAAAAATTACTGACTATAAAGCTGCACATTTTCTAAAATCTCCCCTCTATCAATATATCTAGATAATTTTCCAATTACATGCGGCATTCTAAGTCTTTCTTCTTGGGTACCATAACCATAAGCACCCTCTGATTTCATATGCATAATGAATTTCTCTTTCTCTGGTGGGGAATACATACTAGAGGAAATATTTCCTTCATCCAGAATCTGAAAAGAATAATCATTTTTATTTTTGGAATAACAGATGGTTAGGGCCGGAGACTCTCTCCATTTTTGTTTAATTTTATCTGAATTTAAAATTGTATTATACCACTCATCAATAAAATCAAGGCACTTCAGGTTGTTAAAGCCATAAAAACTACCTATGAATCTAGTACTACATGCCTCAAGGCGATCTGATGTATCACAAATTACAAAGTCTTTTGAGAAGTCTAGAAGTCGATAGAAATCTTGAATAAATAAACAATCAACATCTATAAAATATGTTGGGATTTCCTCCTTCTTTAAAACCCTCCTAATTACTGGTAGTTTTGAATAATTCGACTCTTGCCACCCCTTGCCATGGAGTTCTGTAAATTTACTTTTTATTTCTGTTTCAATTATTTTCACTTTCTTGAAGAATGAAAGATATTCCCTGTGTTGTTCCTCTAGTCCAGTATCTATAATATAAATGTTCTGAATATTTTCTAAATTTACTTTATCATAAAGACTTTTAATCCATATTTTCATAAACTTAAAATAGGATCCATTAGAAACCGTCATAATATTAATCTTGCTCAATCCATCCTCCAATTTTTACCAAAGCTTCATCTCTCATCTTTCTCACCTCATTTATCATTTGTTGGCCAGTTAGGTGAAAATAATCCTCGCGAGCAACACCAATCAGGTGTTTTTGTGAAATAAATTTCATGTTCAACATTTTTGCCTCAATTGCAACTCTTGGTGTTGGTTCAGGATGCCCAGTCATGAAAACAAGACCGCTATAATCAGATAGTTTTTCTATAAAATTTAAATAATTTTTAGAACTTATCAAATCAAATTGAATTTTGTTTTTTTCACAAAAGTTTATAGATTCTTGGGTCTTTTTTATTGGATTACTACTTTCAATAATTGCAAACTTATTTTTCTTATTTTTATTTCGAAACTTTTCAAAAATCTCCAGGTCAGTGTCGTGCCACATGCTACAATTAATATTATCTATGCTGTCTAGTTTGAGGTTTTTGTAGAATATTTCTCGATGGAACCTACTCAAACAAATGATCTTTTTAGCATTTCGATAAAAATTTATATTAACAACCCTCTCTGTAGGTATTTGAAAATCCGGAAAAAAGATCGGATTCCTAACATCCACAAACTTATAATCATGCTCATATATGAGATAATCTGTGTTTTCCATTAAATATGCCATACAAGCCAGATTTAAACTTGCAAAATTTGAAACAAACCAGACTTTATCTAAATTTTTATCAATATAATCTCTGGTTAATTCTCTGCATCTCAAAAGATCGTGTAAAATACCTTTTTTTCTAAAATAAGATATTACGACATCATCATGTAATTCAGCTCCTCCCGCATGGTCGGAAGCGAACATATCTGCCAAGAATATAATTTTCTTCATCCTAAAGATCTTCCATGTTAGAAATCTTATTTTCCCACTCTATTAATTCAAGATCCTGTTCTGTGGGGGCATAAATGTTTTCACAAAACTGACTATACATCGCTTCTTCTGTGAAATTCTCAACCAAATGTTTCTTTAATTTTGTTGCATTCCTCTTAAATCGGCTATACTCATTTCTTACTTCTCTTAGTCTCTTTTTGAACGAGCCTTCTTTTGGATATGCCCACTTTGAATCTGGCTCAATCACTCCTTTCCAGACTGCCTGTTTTTGCACTTGACCAAGCTCATATTCAACTGTGGCAAACATTGGTTTTCTTTTTCCATTTTTGAGGGGAACATAAAGAAAATCTGCCTGACCAGACCAATTATGCGTGACAACAGGAAGCCCATTGTATGCCGCTTCAAATAATGGTAACCCATACCCCTCACCATGGGCGGTGGAAATTAGGCATTTAATTTGCTTGTGGTTGTATAGCCCCGACATTTCTTCTGGGGTTAGGTCGCCGTGAATTAAATAAACTTTGCATTTAATATCACCGTGTTTTGATACAATCGATTTTAGCTTATCTTCAGTGACCTTTCTGTCTGCAATGCAATTATTTTTTACTGATGTTTTCAATACAAGACCCACCTCTTGATCGAAATTCTCCTCAATAAACCAATTAATTAAGTTATCGAAATTCTTTCTTGGCCCCCATTGAGAAATGGCAAGATAATTAAAACCGTAATCTAGATTTAAATTTAATTTTTGAGTCTCCACTGGAAGAACGGGGTAGTTAACGACACTCACTCCTGTCAGACAAGATAAATTAACATGCATACCAGTATTAGTATCCTGACCTTCATAGCTCGTATTTTCAAACACGCCTTTTGAATGGTTCGAGACAACAATAATTTTATCCATTTGGTTTGCTTTCTGAAGCCAGACAGGTGCAACTTTGGTTGTTTCGATACCGGCTGTATATCCAACATTTACTGGTGCTAAATTTTCCCATTCATTCGGAATTGTAACTTGCACAGAAATGTCATATGATCCACCATTCTTATTATGAATATGAGTATCTCTAATTTTTTGATCAATCCAGCTTCGCTCTTCATTATCATAGTTGATCCAGCCGGTTTGGCCCCATGCAATAGGCACAATAAAAATATCAAAGATATCTTCTTTGGTTCTCAATGCCCGTAGTGCGAATCTCGCTTGCTCGCCATAACCGCTTTGTGATAAAACGGGACCTTTTAGAATAATTTTCTGTTTCATTATGCGATCTCCTTAATTTCCCAAGGGGTGTATCCCTTTCTCGTATCCCAAGAGCCATGATTTTCAACTACGGAATCAACAAGCTCAATCCATTTTCTTTTAAAATTTTCGAAATTGTAATTTTCAACAACATGTTTTCGACCCCTCATGCCAAGAAGACTTCTTTGGTCTGGTGTCATTTTATAAACTTTATGAAGAGCTGCTTTAAAATCTTCTTTACTAATTCTATCTTCATAAATATATGGAACACTCTGGGATCCGATAATAGCCTTTGATGATGGCTCAATACCAATTCCGAACCACTTATCACCATTGGTAACTTGCTCTTGTAGACCCCCCGTCATATTAACAATAATTGGAGTCTGGCAAGAAAGAGATTCAAGAGTTGCAAGACCAAACCCTTCAGCATCTGAAATGTTTAGTGTGCAATCTGCAATGTTATACATTGCAGCTAATACTGTAGGTGAAACTTTTCTGTTTGATATTAAGACTCTCCCATCATCAATTCCCAAATCTGCAATAATCGTTTCTAAATTTTGACCGTTGGGATCTCGCGGATCAGTGTGCATAAGTAATCTTACTTTTTCTGGGCCGACTTCCTCTGCGAATTCATTAAACCAAAAGATCAAAGAGCCGCTCTGCTTTCTTCGAGCATTTCGATTATTCCAGAAAAAAGTTACTCGCTGATCATCTCCAAATTGCTCTTTTTTAAGAGTTTCGATTTCTTCTTTCGCTAGGGGGATGAAAATTTTAGAATCAACTGCGTGTGGCAAATAATGATTTTCGGTATTTGGTGAAACATTATTAACAATATCATGCGTGACTTTTGAAATAGATGCGATAACGTCTGTAGAATCATAAAACGACTTATTATACTGTGGATAAGGATAATTATCCCATACATGATAATATACCATTGGCACATGAGTTCTAACTTCATTCTCAATTGACCACAACCAGCCGTAGAAGCGAGGATCTGTCATAAACCAAATCATATCCGGTCTTTCATTAAATAATGCAGACCTAATCATTTCCCTGCTTCCATATCCTTTTACGGGATAAATAACCCAATCATCACCCCATCCTTCAACTTGTTGGGGATCATAATTTTCATGTTTTACTGCCCCACCAAGACAAACGACCTTATATCTCCCAGTGTTAAGAAGGGCTTCAATAACATATTTTGTTTGTGTACCAACACCAGAGGGTGCCAGTGGGTGGTCTGAAATTATAAAAATTTTCTTTTTATCTGTCATATTTCCTCTCAATTATGGGCAGTGTTCTGTTTTATAAAATTGACACTTGCCGCATGATCTCTTGTCTTTAATAAAATTTTTCTTTTGAATATTGAATAGAGCCTTGTCAAGAAGCTCTTTCGCGTTTGTTTGCTTTCTATTGGCTGATGTAACTCTGAAGATTTCAACGTTATTTTTCTTTGCTGTTCTTTTTAGAAGAGCGAAATGCGTCTCAATATCCTTCAGTTCCACAGCGTGCTTTTGGGCATAAAATATCTTATATAGTGTAAGCTGATATGTTATTAGTGGGTCGGATTTCTTTCTCATATCCCATCCCCACGAGCAACTTTTCCAGTCAATAATGTGAATTTTTCCGTCAGGTGTCTTAACCACAGCATCAATATATCCCTTGAAGTTATATGAGATATCATCAATCGGCTCCATAAGAGCCTCTTCGGTAGCCAAAACTTCATATCCATCAGGAAAATATTCTTTCAGTGCCGGTTCAATTAGTGGAATAATTGCTTTTGCTTGTTCACCCATATCTACAATGAGCTTCTCATCTAGTTCCATGTCTTCGGGAAGATTTGCTATTTCATTAATGAATGAAGCCTTAAATTCCTCTAGCGGATCATTGCTTTTATTTAAGAGTTTGTTTTCACAAACTTCATGAATTGCTGTTCCAAAGGCGGTATATTCATTCCCCATAAACCCCTTTAGTTTATCAATATATGTGAGTTTATGGTAAAAGGGGCAGAAAGCCCAGTTTTTCAATTCAGAAAAAGATATGTGTGGCAAAATTTACTCTTCGGTAATTGTTTCTTCTTCTATTATAACATCTTTTTGAGAATTGTCAAGGTTTTTTTGCGTTTTTTCTGAATTTTGTTGTGTTTTTCTACTTTTTCTTCTCGATCTAGAGGTTGTAGATGATTTTGTTTCTTTGGGAGCTTCTTCGACTTTTACTGCTGGTGGTGGGGTTTCTTCGACTTTTACTTGTGGAGTCGGCTTCTTTTGATCCAGATCTTCAAAGACAAAAGAGGCTTCCGTTACTCCTGCTTTGTTATCGAGTGTTTGTTTTTCACAGACCTTTCCGGGTTTGTACCCCTCTTTTATTAAAATATTTCTTGCGCCACTTTCATTGACTCTGATTCTTTTTCTATTCTGCTTGTTCAGGCTGTAAAAATCTGCACAGCTCAAACCCAAGCGGATGCGGCCGTTCTTTCTTGCTATTTTTTTATTCAGATCCATTTTCGTGTAATTCCTCTATTTTTTTATATAGTTGTGGTGAAATCTTCATTAGGTATGTCGGGTCTTCTAGAAAATAATATTCAAAACCGCTTGCAAAATACTCTCTTAAAGATGTCGTCGGGTAAGCAGAAGTGAATAAGTTATAAGAAGCTGCTATGAAATTTAATCTATCATACCCTACTTCTTTATATAAATATTTATCCATCTTGGGATTATATTCTGGATCTAAAAATAAATCTAAATCCGGATTTAACCCCTCTGATTCTAAAATATCATATAATTTTTTTCTTTTTTCCAAAAATTCATCTTCTATCTTCTTATCTCCATAGATATTATAGCCATATGGCTGTTCTAAAGAGTGTGCTATCTCGTGAACAATATCATCTATCAAATCCTGTTCGTTCTGCTGATTGTTGGATATATATATTGCTCCATCTTTATATGCGGCGTTGACATCTTTTTTGATAAAATCGTCGAACATTCCCACATAAATACTGTCTATTTCTCTTAAAAGAGTATTTGGAATATATGAGTTAATAACATCTAAAACGTTTTTAATGTTAATTCCGCTTGTTATTTTATCTTTTATGAAAACTTGAATTTCCTCTTTCATGAGAAATTCCCTTCTTTGATTCTCAAATCTTTTTTGAGACATATGTAAATAGTCAGTATTATACATTTATTTCTATTCTGCCTTATTAAAAGCAGTCGCATCCTCCAATGCTGTTTCGTATCCTTTTAAAAAATTCTCCTCTGCTACAGTATATAATACTTCTGGAAATTCTTCTGCTAAGACATTGATGATCATACCCATTGTCACTTCGTCGTTTTCCGGATTTAACTTTTTTCCGACGTAATCGACAAACAACTGCTTAAGTTCCCCGTCAGTTATAATAATGTTATGAATTGGTGATTTAATATTATCCATAATTACTCCTAATTTCAATATTATATATTATAATACATTAATTACTAATTGTCAAGGTTAAAACTATAATATTTTTGATGACAAGGTTGCCAAGGCTGAGCGCTCACCTTTCTGCAAAGTTATGTGACCAGACAAATCATATTCTTTAAAATTTTCTACAGCGTGAACCAAACCATTTGATGTCTCATCAACATAAACATTGTCAATTTGTTCGATATCCCCTGTTAATACGATTTTTGTATTTTCTCCGACGCGGGTCAAGATTGTTTTAATTTCATGTAAAGAGAGGTTTTGTGCCTCATCGATTATGATATATGCATTAGAAATTGATCTACCTCTGATATAAGTGAGTGCTTCGATTTCTATTATGCCTTTCTCCATATATTCTTCCAATGTTGCCTTATCATTTCCAAGCAAAAATTGTAAATTATCTTGAAGCGGCATAAGCCAAGGGTGCATCTTTTCTTCCATCGTGCCCGGTAAATACCCGATGTCTTTTCCCAGAGGCTGTATGGGTCTCGATACAACTATCTTGCTATATAACGGATCTGCACCGGAAAATGGATCAGAAATTGTTTGGCTAATTCCCGCAGCGATTGCAAGAAGTGTTTTCCCGGAACCAGCTTTGCCAACTAAAGTAACGAGGGGTATTGTGGCATCTAAAAGCAAATCAAGAGCGAAAATTTGTTCTTTATTTCTTGGCTTGACTCCCCACACACCCTTTTTATTATAGTCGGGAATTTTTTCATATACGCCCTTCCTATACCTACAGAGGGCTGTTTTCTTTTCACTATGTTCAGATACGAGCATTACAGAATCATTAATGTGAAAATCGTTCTCCTCAATCTCTTCTGCGGCGATTGGTATATGGTTATCTTTGTATAAATAATTTATTTCTTCATCTGAAACTAATATCTTTTTATATCCAGTATAAAGTTCTGATCTGATTTTTATTATCTTATTTTCTACATAGTCTTCAGAATTTATACCCAAAGAATCAGCAATAACCCTCATGTTTATATCACGAGAAACAAGTATAACCTCTTTATCTGGATGATTATCTCTGTGTTCTAGTGCTGTTGTAATGATTATGTGATCTGGCTCATTTTTATTAAAATCAGGAGGAACTAAATTTAAATTTACTCTTACTACCTTGAGGCTTCCCTTTGATTCTCCAAGGCTTACTCCGCCCTGTAGGCTCCCTTTTTCCCTCAAAGAATCAAAATCTCTGATTATACTTCTAGCATTGGCACCTACAGAATCTTGTCTTTTTTTATGATTATCAATTTCTTCGAGCACTTTCATTGGTATAATAATATTGTTATTACCATAATGATATATACACGAGGAATCGGTTAAACAAACACTTGTATCGATTATATATAATTTTTCTGTCATTTATTAATAATTAGTTCCTAAAAGCAATAATATTATACCTTTTAGGCATCTTTTAAGTGCTTATTTAATATCCAAACAACTGTCTTGCCGTCGCCATAGAGATCTTTTATATCCATCGCATCTACAATAACTGCTTTAAGGTCGGGCTTTCCACATATCCATGGATTTTACCTCAAATTGTTCAATATCTCTTTCAAGATAAGTTAAACCAGTTCTACTATATACTGGATATAAAAAATTATTATACCCAAAGTTTGAAATAAAACATGGAGTGCCTTTTTTAATTTTCACCATTAACTCCTAATCTATAAAAAAATTTTTATCATCTTTGGAAATTTCAATCACTTCTTTTTCTTTATAATATTTTTCAATTATTTTTCTAATGGTAAAAGCCGAAGGGTGCGACCTCGTTATTCCCATTTTTCTTAATTCTTGTAATATATGCCTCTCCGGAACTATATACATGACACCATGAAAAGCATCTGAAATTCCGGGGCTTATCGAACATTGGCCAACGCCAGCATCACCGCGAGGTACCTTCTTTCCTTCATTATCAATAAATTCTTCTGTAACAATATAAAGAAACCAATTCATAATAGTAACTATGTATTATTATTGGGAAAAACCCCATAATAACAAAAATATATTAATATGATTGTAGCTACAATAGACCACCAGCTCACTAATAAAGACTTTTTAGTGATTTTAAAAATAATTTTTTTCATGTAGGAAATTTCCATTTACTGCCAATATCCCATAGCATCTTAACGCCAAGTCTTTCACATACAATCTTTTCTGGCGTATTTTCCTCATTTCTTGTTCCACCGTTGGCGAAATATGAGGGCATATGCTCAATCAATGCTGTGCATACCGTTCCGTCTTCATCATTTACGGAAACGACCTCGACGACGCCCTTTATTGACATTAAAAATTCTTTTCTTTCTTTAAAACCAATTGAGTTGAATCCCTTTTGGCGAAAAATCCATTCATCCGAATTCATTGCGACAATTATATCTCCGTAATTTGATGCTTCCCTAATTAATCTGATATGACCTATGTGAATCGGATCAAAGCCTCCAGATATCATAACAATATCATTACTCATTTATTTTTTCCTCCAAACATTCTTGAATTTGTAAAACCTTCGCTGCAGATGGAGTGCCGTGACTAATTGAGAATATTGCATAGGATACGAACGTAGAAATAACAGATCCGAAAATGACCCCGATTCCAAAAAATAAATAATTTTTAATCAGTTTTTTAAATAATTTCATCTACCAATCCATATTTTAAGCAAGTATCCGCATCCCACCATAGATCGTGCTTAAGAAGATTATTTAATTCTTTTTTAGGAATTTTGGTGTGTTCTGCATAAATATCTGTAATCATTTTCATTAAACGGTCATTATTTTCCATTGTATCTTTTTGTTCGTGATATTTTCCCCACATCCCGGAAGATAACTGGTGAATTAACATGTAGGCATGCTTATTAATTTGCCTATGGCTTGCCACCACACTCATAATTGTCGCTGCTGAGGCAGCACAGCCTTCGATAACAGAAATAACCGGAACTTGTGAATTAGCTATATAATCGATTGAGGAGAAGCCCGCAAAGACAGATCCGCCATATGAGTTAATGTGCAAGTAGATTTTTCCCGGATCGTCGATGTTTAGATTATTTTTTCTATTCAGAAGATCTTTCGAAAGCTCTTCAATTTTCATATTGAGAGACAAATTTTTTCCTCGTGAAACTTCTGTATAATAATAAATTCTGTTGCTCTTTACCTCTACTCTATTATTATCATCATTTTTAGTCAAATCAATGTCTGATCCACTGATTTGATAGGGCAACGATGCCCAATATATATCTTTCATTATTTTCCCTCTTTTAAAAATGGTACACCCGATAGGAATTGAACCTATGACCCTCGGTTTAGAAGACCGATGCTCTATCCGGCTGAGCTACGGGTGTATAGTGGTGGGCTTTGTAGGATTTGAACCTACGACCCTCCGGGTATGAGCCGGGTGCTCTGACCAACTGAGCTAAAAGCCCCTAAACATATTATTATTATAACTGTTATTAAACTATTTGTCAAGCTTTTTTTATATTGAGTTCCAAATAATTTATTTACAAAGGGCATATTACCTGAAAATTATGTCTGTTTTTTATGGTTTTAAAAATCAATTTTTTAAAAAATTTCTTAATCTTATTACACCATCGTCAATTTCAACATATGTAGTATGACTCACCCAATCACCTGTATTGACATATGTTTTAATTTCCTCTTCTGAATCAATCCAAATTATGACTTCCGGAACGTGAGTGTGGCCCACTATAAGAACATCAACATCTCTATTTTCATCCATAATATCCCAAAGTCTTTTTATTTTTCTTTTATTAAATTTTAATTTTGTATACCAAGCAGATAAATTTACATTTAATATCTTTTCTATTATATCTTGAAAAAAAGAAATGAATTTCATTATAGATCTCCGGTGAACTATCCCTTTTTGATATTTATCTCCGTGTTCTATACGAAAGTTGCGGCCTCCAGCCTCAAAACAGTATTCTTTAACAAACCTTATATTTTTATATGACTGACCAATAAAACCCGATAAGCTGATATCGTGATTCCCCACCACATAAATAACCTCTTTATTAAAATCTATCGCGGCGAAAAGCTCCATAACCAATGGCGTAAAGGTTGGTATTTTTAAAAATTCTATTATATCACCATTTAGAATCAATTGATCGTATTTCTTTTCTCGCAAAAGATCTATAAGTTCTCGCTTTCTGCAGAACCTTGATCCTATGTGAGTGTCTGAAACAATCAGTCTTTTCAATTTATTCCTCTTCTTTAGGATCTTTCCTATATCTGATAATTGTTCTCTTTCCCTCGAAAGTGTGAGGCACATTTTCTCTTAAATAAACAGCGGCTGCGCGATTAGAAACAAAAAAATCTATGTGGCGGCCGCCATCGTCGCTTTTGATTATAATTTCTAATTCGTCACTTATTTCCAGATAAGGCTCATGGGTAGCATATGCCAAATTTATTATTTCTTGTTCATTAATTTTTTTCTTCATCTCTACACCATATTTGGTTATTGTTAAAAATAAAAAGAAAAGTACCGGTTCACTTAGATTGCCAGCTTCTCAGCCCCTCTGTGATTTTGGGAATGTGCGATAGGCGCTTCATATATTTTGCCGTACCGCACAAAAGAAAAACTCACCCCCTCTTAATTCCCTTGGTTCGTTAGAGACAATGAACCAACAATGTTTATAGCATAACACTTTTCTCAAAGATCTATTTATAAATATAATACTATTCCTCTTCTTTGTCAAGAAAATAATCTTGTGGTTTATATTTTTTATTTAATTCATGCAAATTTGATTCTTTCAATCCCAACATTCTCATGGCCTCGGCTTGGGTTCTAGTCGCAGAAAGAGCGTATTTAAGAACAGCATCCTGAACTATGTTTAGCATGCTACCCCAAATCGGAATTCCATACATTCTGTTCGAAATATTTTTTGTCGACAGCTCTAGCTTTAAAGCTATTACCTCTTCTAAAGACAAATTATTTAACATTATTTCAAACTCATCATTAGATTTCCGTTCTTTTCTAAGCTTGTTTATAATACTATAATTTTTATTTTTACCATTATAATTTTTCTTTCTTTTCCAATTAGACATAATGGCTTTTATTGTTCTTTATTAATTATTAGTATGTTTAGTGTGATTAAATTTAATAATGATTAGAGTGATTAGAGTGATTAGAGTGATTAGAGTGATTAGAGTG
>Ga0208299_1001623_pt1 | contig 16396 bp, 30 predicted proteins | sample 15_taG_FD_184089 | JGI IMG/M metagenome (GOLD analysis project Ga0208299, IMG submission 184089) | Marine viral communities from the Subarctic Pacific Ocean - 15_ETSP_OMZ_AT15312 metaG (SPAdes) (version 2) | ecosystem: Environmental > Aquatic > Marine > Oceanic | place: Pacific Ocean | collected...
ATGGAGGAGACCCAAGCCAATTTATACTCCAGTGCCATCTTGGACTATAATCTCTGCTAGCGACTTTCTTCTTAACATAATAGTCAAATCTCTTAACTAGCAGACCTATTTTTCCATCTGTCCAGCGGATCAATTTTCCTGGTTTTAAATCTTTATCTGATTTTTCAATCACTAATGACCTCTAGTTCCTCGCGGGCGTGCCAAAAAAACATCTCCTCCGAGGACCAAAATACCCATACATCTAGTTTGTTGGCCTCGATCACAATACCTAGGCCCAAGGGTTGTCTTGTCGGGTCAGCGCCGTCCATCCATAAGACCTTGCCTCCGATATATTGTACTAAATCTCCGGGTTTCACCTTGCATAGATAATACCATAAGGTGTTAGGGTACTTTTAGCAAATTCGTCAGTAACGTAACCGCGAATTGCACTTTTTCCTTTTGTATAAGGGGCCTTCCAACCAGCAGCCTTGAATATTGCGCCGTCCTCTTTGCGAACAAATCCATATACTGTCCTGGAGTCTCCCACTCTTTTAATAATTTTCCAGTAAACTGAACCCTCTTGCACCTCTATGATATCTATCGGGAGGGTCGGAAAATTCTTGCTCATGTACTTAGTAACAAGGGCGCTCGCTTCTGACACAAAATGTTCAAACGCATACCTAATTTCTTCTTGGCTGTACTCGTTGTTCATTTTAAATACTACGCTTCAGCAATTGGCTTTTTTGCAGCCAATGCAATCATGGTTTCTACAGTTAACATATACGCTTCATATTTCTTCATGTAAGCTAGATACGATACATTGTCCCCAACCTCTTTATAAAGTTCGGCTTCTTTAAGAATCTCTGCTGCTTCTTCTCTAAGTCGGTTATAGTCTTCTAAATATATGTTTAGAAAACCTTCAAACTTCAATTCATGATTATTGCCTGCCAACACCTTGGCCTCCCTTTCTGTAGTGTTTTATTATTCCATTTTCAATTAGTCGTATTAAATTAGTTTCATTTATGTTGCAGCTATCTATAGTATAACTAGTGTCGTCGCGGGACCATTCAACTTCCCACACCCAACAATGTTGCTCGTCAGTATAATTCTGCCACAAGTTAACACGATTTAGTAAAATACCCGGACCTCTGTAAGGGTCTATAATCAGGTCACCTTTTTTAAATGCCATTACATCGCCCACATTAATATTATAAGCACGGATTCGAAGAAATCAAGCATTTTTTTTTGGGCGGCCGCGTTTTTTATGAGTCGGGAATGGGAGTTTGGACAGCCGTTTCATACTAACAATAGTATGCAACTGATTGTGCGGCGAATATTTGTGATGAATAACCCATCTTACTGAGCATTCTTCCTCATCAAAAATAAAACCGACGCTGCCGCGCTTTTCTGGATTCCCATCCATCATAACATAGTCGCCTGTTTTAAAATTATATTTTTCACTAGACATCTGATATCACCTTAAATACATCTGCTCTGTACCATTTTTTCTTTTGCCAGTTCATTGGCCAATACTCCTCATCGCTGGAAGTATACTCGCTATAAACGCTAGGCTGAAGCGATTGGGGCAGGGGTCCTTCTCGCTTTACCCATTCCACGGAAACAAGAAGTGTGTTCTTATACGGTCCGGGGCCGGGTCGGGGAGCGGGAGCTTCGTAACGAAACATATCAGTTACGACGCCAACAGATAAACTGCCAGCACAGTTATAGTGTACTAGACTACCAATCATTAAAATACTTTTTGTGGCTACTGCATTTCTTCTTGCAGGTCGACCAACATAGAACGAACTTTATCTACTCTTCTTTCTAAATTCACCATATCTTCTGTTTGAAGAGCATGTTTGAACAAATATAGTTCTGTTAATATCTGTGATATTTTTTTCACATTTTTATCCGGGGTATATACCCTTTTCATAAATTAAGACCTTTATTAATCGCAGTGACTGCCACTATAAATCCAAGCGGGACTTTGATCGCGAATGTTACACCACTCTTCAGCACATCGCGCGCCGGTCGGTGTTTCATATTCCCACACACAACATGTAATACCGTCAAAATTATAGCAAGCTTCCGGGTTGTTCGACGCAGGCGCCTCCAATATTCCAGAGTGGAATTGTTCGTCAAGATCGTAAACTAAATCTGTAGACTGGAGGCTGTATTCATCTGGGAGGGTGGAGAAAGTTTCGCACCCTATAACGACAAACACAAATAAGCTAAGTAGTAATCTCTGCATTATAATAGTAAGCACGGTTTAGCGCCGGTAAACATATCCACTGTTAATAAAATTATTAACTTGGATGTTTGTCTCGTTGCTGCATCTCCATAGTTGTCCCGAGTCAACTAGGTGCTGACAGAGGCCGATGGCACTGTCGAAGGACAGTTGACCCTCATTAAGTTTTTTTAAATTATTATCGAAGTCTGTAATATTATTCATTTTGATCTATAACGTCTACGTTCAAAATAAGTAGTTGCCTGGAGTTCAAAAAGCCGGTGAAAGTATCACTAATTGCTCCAAGGGAGTCCAAGTTTTAGAATCTAGGTCAATCCAATATACCCAGGCTCCGTCTAAGTCTTCCCCAGCAATATTTTCAAGTTCCAAAACAATACCGTAAGCGGAGTCAATTGCGTGTGAAGTACCCCATCGCCATTTAACTAAATCTCCCTTTTTCATCGCGGCTTGGAATGTTTGTCTGCGACTGTGGCCGCGGCAAAGGCATCCGGCTTAATTCTATACTTAAACCCTGCTCCGGAAGCGTATCCAATAAGCATGCTTGCCAGCTTACTAGTTTTATTGTTTTTCTCAGCACTACTAATATCCATATGTAGTTCAATATCCATCCCAGGAAAATATTCTAAAATCTCAGCGCCCAGTTCGATCGAGCGTTGGACCTCAAAGATAATTCTCTTAGAAAACGATACAAACTCTGACTTTTTAAACGATTCTTTTTTAAAGAAATACCTGCCACCTTGGTGGCCACCAGACCCGTGCAAGCAGATCGCAGACGAAAATATACAAACCTTTTTAGTAATATGACTGTCTGTTCCAACCGACAAGACGCCGCCTAACTTTGTGTATTCATTTATAATTTCAATAATCTTTTCGTATTCGATGCTTACGCCGCTACCAGTAAACCAGCCGTCTGTCTTATTACTCATTACTTCTTATCAACATCTTTCAAAGACTTAGCTAAAATAATCTTTTTTCGAAGCTTTCGATTCTCCTGCATTAAAAGCTGAAATTCAAACAAAGTCTCTTCTAACAGCCTTACCGCCTCAAGATCCATTTTATAAATATTTGAATTTTTAATGGATTTAACTTTTTCTTTTAAGCGTTGGAGGAGATCCAGGCGCCTCTGTTCAAGCATATCAATCATGTTAGGCGCCTTCTGAATTACATCATATCTTTGTTTTATCCTCGGAGAAAAATATTTCTACAAGATCTTGGTTAAATTGGTTCTCAACCCAGCTTTTCATCCGCTTTTCGCTTTCAAAATCTACAATCTGTTCTTTATTAATTAGTTTCCAACTTTGCGCTCGTCTAAGAATATCAACTTTATTAAACACAAGTTTATTAACTTGATTAATCACAGCAGCTTTTTTTAACAAAGAGAAGTCCATCCAATTACACTGTCGGGGCCGACCAGTAGTCGCACCGTATTCTTCGCCATAATCACGTATCTTTTCAAAAATAGGATCATCACCTTCAAACTTCTTAGACCCTACATAAGTTTCATAAACCTTAGCAACTCCCCAAACATCTCTTACCCAGCCATGTGGGATACAATTAAGAAGAGCGCCAGCCGTTGTGCAGTGACTAGAGGTTACATAGGGGTAATCTCCCCAATCTACGTCCAAACCAAATCCCTGGGCTCCTTCGCAGAGGATAACAGGCTTACCCTTGCCTACGCCATGAAATTCTTCGTAAAGGTCAATTATATAAGGCTTAAGTTTTTCTACTTGCTCGGCCCTGATACCTTTCCGAAAATATTTATCTCGATACGCAGGGCCGTTGCCCTTCTTGGTCGTGCCAATTTTATTTTCTCTCTCCTCTTCGTATAGATGCTCAGAAGTAATCACATGAGCATTGTTTGCAATATAAATCAGGCCTTTAGTGTCAATTCCTCCAGCCTCTAACTCTGCTATCTCTTTAAAAAATTGAGTCACGTTGACAACACAACCGGATCCGATAATAGATTTCACTCCAAAAAATACTCCAGCCGGTATGTGGTGTGTAACAAATTTCTTACCTTCATGGTAAATTGTATGACCAGCGTTACAGCCACCGTTGTATCTTAATACATGAGTATAGGGTTTATTCTTACACAAATAATGTGTTATCTTGCCTTTTCCACAGTCTCCGTACTGTAGATCAACGATTACGTCTGCTATCATTTCTTCTCCTTTTTTTGATTTTGTAAGGCCGGCGCTTATTTCCAAGCCTTTGTGTTAGCAAAAGTTCAATTTCGTCTAGGGTTGAGCGTCTAAATAGAAGCACCAGCCCCGCAGTCCACCACATCATTGCATAGTAAGGAGCAACAAGCAGCGGGTGGAAATCAAATGTCGTTGGCGCGATGACTGCGAGAACTACTAGTGCGCTTGGTATCGCAATAGATAAAAATCTAACCAACTTTTTTAATATATTCGTAATTAATGACATTTTCTTTCCTTTGGTTTCAATAAATCTTAGAGATCTGTTTCCATGGGACACTTATTTTCTCGCCCTCGACCTCAATGATACAGTGTGTCTCTGAAGTTTCAACAATCTTACCAAAAGTGCTATCAAAAACAACTTTTGCATTCTTGCCTATTACAGATTTTCTGTGGTTTTCGTCTGTTACAATAATTCTATTTGCGAATGGCATATTTTATCCTTGTCCTCTGTATCTTTTTGTGTAATTTTTACTCATTGTTGAGCCGCCAGAGCCTCCACCCTTATGGCCATACTTTCTGTTGGCGCCGCGGCCAATAGAAGTTTTCTTAGGTTGAGATTTAATAACCTTTTTCTTGCTTTTGGCCATGATATCTCCTTGTCAGACCATCTACTACTATAGTAATTTAAATTTCAAAAAATGTCAAGTAAATTTATGCTATAAAAGAAACTTATAAACCAAGAACATAACAAGAATTATGCCGATATCAAGGGCTAAAAAAATTAGCGCTGGTTTATATTCTTTCATCGTTCAGTGTACAGAGATCGACAGGCACGTCGTATCTCGCAGGTCTCTTAAAGCATAATGCTTTGCCAGAGCCAAAGTTTGGAGCATGAACATATCATCAGAGGAGACAACAAGCTCTTCTTTGTTTGGATCTTTCGGTTCTTCGACGCGCGGTGAGCGCTGGTATATTGTCTTTATTAAAGTTAGTATTTTATAGTTTACAACAAAGTTTTCACATAACAAATGAATGTCGTAATCTGACCTGTTTTCGTCGCCTAAACAATATTGTAACAAAGACCTCAATATATTTATCTTCTTGGCATTGTCAGTCAGCATCTCATCGAGGAAAAACTTTTCGATCGTGTAAGATCCTTTTAAATTATCCTCACTCAAGTTGCACTACTCAGCTTTGCAACTACCAAATCCAAGGGGCCTATTACGTCGATAGTAGAGCTAGAGCCCAGCCGAGATGAATTAAATTGCACCGTAGTAAATCTTTGTCGTTCGTCTAATTCTTTAGGAAAAGCTATCTTATCTTTTTGAAACTTTTCCTCTAACACACCATTCTCCTTTAACAGGGAAATATGATCAGCATTAACAACAACTTTGCGAAGAGTATAAACTCTCTGTAAAGATGTGCTGGTCGCTCTTTCGTCAAGATGCCGGGTAGAGAAGACAGTGCTAGATTCTTCTCGGATTTCTACCAATTCAACAAAGTTGCTCATTTATAACCCTCCTCTATTACATATGCGTCTTTTTCATTTAGAAACCACGTTTCTCCCTGAAAACTTACTCCTAATTGTTTATATCTTCCGATCTCAACAACCAATAAATTTAATGGCTTATCTACATTTTTAAATTTTTCAACTTCTAGAGCATCATTGTCTCTATATTTGCTCAAAATTGTTGATGTCGGGATGTGCACCAAATCACCTTTTTTAAGACTCATCTCTCTCCTCCAATGTTTGTCCATTCTCGGGTACGCCGAGAAGAGTTTTGCCATATCCAATAAGAATATTTGAAGTATCCTCTAAGAGACTATCAATCTTGTACAATTCTTGTCTGAGATCATCGACTCGTTTGATTATTTTGATAGTCTCTCTATCCATAACCAGGCTAACAGATAAATCTTCTAGTTCCTCAGAAATATTTCGTAAATCTTTACTAGCCTGTGATATTAATTTTGAAGTTTTTTCTGGTACTTCTTCTAAATCTACTGTGTAAGAAATTCTAGCTCTCATTGATTTCCTTAAAATGAAAATAGTTGGTCAAATAAGGACGCGAACAATATACCCAAGAGGCCGCTTATAGAAGTAATAAAAAGCCATGTTATTTTTGATTGAACTTTTTTCCAATTCTCAAGCTCTTTAAGTCTCGCGTAAATACCTTCGTCCGGGTTGTACATAGTCTCTTTTATTTTATTAATGTCGACGGCCATTGTTTCTTGCCTTTCTTTGACAACCTCGATCCCGTCGACCATTCTCTGTAATTTTCCGTTTAGTTCCGCTATTAGTACTTCAACTTCCATATCGTCGGCCTCTCTAGACTATAATTAGTTAATTTTCAATTATAGCATGGTTTGTTGTAACTAGAGTCGAGGCGACGGAACATGCATTTTGTAATGCAGACCTTGTAACTTTCGTGGGATCAATAACACCCGATTCAAACATGTCTACTATCTCGCTTTGAGTAAAATCAAAACCAAAGTTATCTTTTTGATCCAAAACCTTGCTAAGAACTATGTCTGGAGATGTACCGGCATTAATAGCCATCTGCCTTATTGGCTCCTTTACTGATTCCAATATAATTTGCATACCCAAGTTCTGATCAGCGTTGTCTAAGTCGATGTCTAGATCTTTTGAAGCACGAACCAGAGCTACGCCGCCGCCGGGGAGCATACCTTCTTCTTGGGCGGCTTTAACAGCAGCCAGAGCGTCCTCGATACGATGACGTTTCTCGGTCATCTCAATCTCAGAAGCTCCTCCCACTCTGATAATCGCCACGCCGCTAGCCAAGCGAACAATTCTTTCTTGAAGTCTTTCTGCCTCAATGATATTATCCGTGTTTTTAATCTGACCTTTAAGCTCTTCAATCCTAGTGTCGATCTCTTGTGGACTTCCGTTGCCATCAACAACAGTTGTAAAATTGCTAAGAACCTCAATTGTTTTACATGTTCCTAGCTGTTGCAGTTTTACTTCTGATAATTTAATCCCAGATTCCCGGGAGATAAATGTCGCGCCTGTAGAAAGACAAAGATCTTTAAGAATATTTCTTCTCTCCTCGCCGTACCTAGGCGCTTTTACTGCTGAGACTTTCATTGTCCCGCGAGTGGTATTCATGATTAAAGCCGCCAGAGCTTGCCCTTCAACCTCTTCGGCGACGATAACAAGCGGACGACCGTCGCGGCTGGCCAACTCCAATACCGGATAAATACAGTCTACAGTGTCAACCTTATAATCCGTAACCAAAATCATTGGGCTATCATATTTAATAACACCTCTGCGCTCATCATTAACGAATGCCTTAGCAAAGTATCCGGAATCAAATCGAAAGCCCTCTACCAAATCAAGAGTTGTATCAATTGAGCGGCCATCTTCTATTGAAATAGAACCGTCCTTGCCAGCTTTACTTATAGCAGTGGCGATGAGATCGCCAATTGTCTTATCATTGTTGGCAGATATTGTTGCAATATGCTTTATATCGTCTTCGCTCTTTACCGGCTGTGACATTGTTTTCAAATTGGCAACAATCGCAGAAACTGTCTTATCCATTCCTCTCTTAAGTTCAATCGGAGATGCGCCGGCAATTAAATACTTTTGTGAATTATTTAAGATTGCGCGAGCTAATACCGTAGAAGTAGTAGTGCCGTCGCCAGCCTTAGATACGGTTTGCTCTGCGGCTTCCTTTAGAATCTGCACGCCCGTGTTCTGAACGGGATCTTCTAAGTCAACAAACTTAGCAACGGTTACACCGTCCTTGGTGATTATTGGTCTGCCGCCTTTCTGATGTAGAATAACATTACGGCCTCTCGGCCCTAAAGTAGAGGCTACGTTGTCTGCCAAGACGTTAACGCCTTCAAGAATCTTCTCATGTAATCCGTGACCGGAATCGTAGTGTTTAGACATATCTATTCCTTTGTTAACTATAATATACTATAACAACTAATCAATGTAAAGTCAAGAGTTAATTATCTTCAATTGTCTCTACAGCGTTAGATGTTGCCACCTGAAGATTTTTAGCGTCACCAATAGCATCTATAGCATATTGTTTTCGACTTTGCTTCTTATCTTCTTCAGACGTTTCCAAGAAATAATTATTAACATTGTTTGTAAATAATTGAAGATTCTTATAGACTGGTCCGATAGTTTCCTGTAGCAAATCTGCGTAAGCGGCCCAAGTTTGTTTCATATACTGCTCACCAATCATCAGGGTACCGACTGTCTTAAATCCTGCGATCTCTTCAGCTTGAGTCCGCGTAAATTCGAATTGCTGTTTACCCTCATAACCTTGGGTTCGTCTAAGTGAATTAATAATCGCGACTTTGTTCTCCTCGACGCCGGCGCCAATATTTCTCTTTAAAATATCGACAATGGCCATCGAGCCAAATAATTTTTCTGCTTTAGTACCTTCAAACTTTTGATCTGAGTGGGTAACAGTAAACGGAGCAAACTGTTGTAATTCTTCTTCCGGCATTTCTGATATAGCCTTAAGGATGCTATTTAATTGTTGTGCGCCTACTTGCACCTCGTCTAATTTCTGTGAGTACGTGACCACTCTACCGGGGGAGCCAGCAAAACCTTTTTTACCAAACTTTATTTCTTTAACGGGCTTGCCCTGTTGTCTCAATTCAGATAAAAATTCTTTTAACTTCCCTGCTGTGTCGAACTTAACTCCCCTCACTGTAACCTGTTTTAAAAATGGTGTTACAAAGACATCTAAGAAGTTTTCTAGAGTAATCAAGAATTCACCAAATTCAAGACCCTGGTCACCTTCAATACGGCGAGCATCTAAATACACAACATGAGTATAGTCAGCAAAATGTTCAACCATGTTAGCAAAGGAGCCCTTTACTCCAGTAGTTTGCCCTAGTAACTTTAAGGAGTAGTGGCGATCATTCAATATTACATCCGTAATCGGCTTGCCAGACGCGCCAGAGCCTATATCTTCTGGGCCGGTGATCTGAACGGACTCACCACCAAATAAGCCTGCAAGAAAGCCTTCAAAGATGAAGCCGCCTGCCGGCTCAGTAAACTCACGGATAATTGAAGATAAAGCCTCGCATACAACCATGGTTGACAAAATCTCCGAGATCTTTGCATCAGTTTTCTTTTCAGTTAAAATAGAGTTAAGAGCGGTAATCTTTTGTTCTAGTGTACCACCGGGGGCAATATTTTTTGTAAAATTTTCAATAATAGCTCGATCTTTACTATCGGTTTTACCCCAGTCTTCTGTAATCTTAATAGTGGGCAAAGAAATATTAATTTCGTCCGGACCTAATTCCGCGGTGCTGGTGTCTTCTAGCAAAGGAGCCAGAGCATCCATTTGCTCTTCGATAAGATTGAGCATCTCTGAGAGTTTTATTGGTTCTTTCTTTTTGAAGAACCCATGAACCAATTCATTCAAATTATCTTTCATCATATACTAATTAGTGCCTTATTCGTTAGGATTCTCATTAATTTCATTAATAATTTTATCTAGTTCTAGACCAGCAGTATCAATTTTCTTTCTGGTTAGGTGATAATGACACACAACCCCCTCGTAAACTCCCTTTACTGCTGGCTGAAATACTTCCGTCAGCAAGTCCCCGCACGAATCAGTCGGGCACTCTAGATCAATGTTGTATGCTTTATTTAAAAACTCTAATAAAGCTTTATACGCCAATAGTTGCGCTGGGTAATAGCCAAGATGAGGCTTAAGTTTAATACCGTGAACAATACTATCTTCAAGAATAGGTCGTTCGCCATGGCCATTCTTTACATAAGACTTTTGATATTTTGTATAGTAAGCATTACTAAAATCGATACCAATTGAATTAGCGTTAACTCTTCGGTTACCAGCGTGCCAGGCAACATGATTGCAGTCTAATAGCTGAACAATTGTTCCGTCATTGTCAATAACAAAGTGGGTAGAAATTCCTCTCCTCTCTAATACTCGCTTACAGCTTGCTGCCGAGAGGCATACATCCCAATGTGTTACAATCATGTTGGGATCTCTTGCCTTTGTTTGAGCCTTATAGCAGCCCTCTCTAAGAAGATCCACCTTCACCTTATCCCAAGCAATTGGAATCATCGTGCCATTGCACAAAATACGATTCTCTGCTCCGGGAAACGCTTCTCGGTTTGTAAAGATTCTTCTAAAAGTAGCTGGTCCAACTAGCCCATCAGAACTCAATCCGTGAATTCTTTGGAACTCTTCAATCCTATCAATAAGGTAGGAATCAAACTTTGTTGCACCAAACCATTTTGGTGTCCAGCCTAATCTTCTAGCCGTAGCTTTGTTATATAATATCTTAGATAATTTCATCCGCAATTCCTAATTCAATAGCCTGCTCTGCTGAAAAATAAACATTTAACTTTCTATCAATTAGTTTTCTAAGATAACTTGCTGACATGTTTGTTTCTTCCACCAGAGCTTCAATATATCTTTTTTGAGTCCACTTGGCCTCTTCCATTTCGTTTTCTAAATTATAGATTGTTCCTGCATGGCCAGCTTGGACCCCGTGGAACATGACTCGGCAGTTTGCTCCAATTTTTCGACTACCCTTTTCACCACATGCCAATAGGACAACGCCGGCAGACATAACTTTCCCTAGGCCAATCGTGTGTACTGGAGTTGTAGTTCTCATACTCTTTATCAGATCATAAACAGAAAACATATCTGCTGCGCTACCTCCCCATGTAGAAACATACATTTTAACCGGTTCGACCTGGGGGGCGTCTTCGGTCGCGAGGATAGTTTGAGATATTGAATTATACATTAATAAGCTATTTACCGCTTCTGAACACTTTTCTTCGTCAATATCCCCGTACAAGGTGACAATCTTTGGAGGGCGTATTTCACTATCACTGGAACCCGGTAAATTAAAAATAATCGGTGGGTGTTCCATTTGAGCATCCGGATCAATTTCCTCAATAGGCTGAATTTCTTCAGTTTCCTCTGGGGGAGCTTCCTCTTGCTTTTTCTTTTTAGGCATATGCTTATACTCCTTTATAATGAAAGCTATAGCTTGCTTTTTTCTCTCTTATGTAAATAGTTCATAGCTTGAAACCAGTTACTAAAATTCAGCTTTCGGCGCATACCAGGGGTACAATGATTCAAAAGAGTCTTTATAGAGTGTGTTCTCCAGAAAGTTATGAACAACTCATCTTTATGTTTGATCTCTTGCAACTCTTCCTCCGATTTAGTCTCTGCATGAGCTTCCTGGGAGACTTTTACTGCGGCAGTAACATTTTGATCTGCGTATCTTAATAAACTTAGGGTCTGAACTATCGCTTCCTCCAAGAAGAGAAAAGCATAGCTGTTTAAAAATACCCAAGAACCAATCTTATGTGCCATTACGCCAGAGAAAAACCATAGGCCAGCGTTTAGAACTTCATTTTCGCCCATTTTAGCCTCGCTTGTTGTACAGCATAGCACAAAACAAAAAGCCTGTCAAGTTTTTTGACAGGCTTTTTATCGAATTGAAAAGAAAAATATGCTCTTACTTTTTAGACATTCCCACTAGGCGAGCGGCGACACGGCGAGTAACTTCATTTAAAAAGTCCTCCTCGTTTACCTCATCCTCCTCTAGCGAAATATTGGCCTCATCTAACTCGTCGCCCATTTCGGGAGAGGGACCCATATCAGCTTCAACATCTTCGGCGTCAGGCTCTGTGCCCATATCCATCTCAGGCTCGGCCTCGTCTTCAGAACCAACTGTTACAGGGTTACCTGTAAGCTCCTCGACCTTCTCGCCAATAGCTGTTAGAAGTTCCTCGGTCTCAGCAGGACTAAGATCAAGAGCAGGCGCGTCATCAACAACAACGTCATCCACCTCGGCATCCATCGGAAGCTCGTCGTCGACAGGCGCCTCCTCGGCATCCGGCTCTAGAGCATCGACATCACCCTCTAGCTCATCTTCCTCAAAAACCGTCTCGTCCATGAAGTTTTCAGTCAAGGTGCCGATATTGGCTAACTTCATGAAACGACGGGTAGTGGTTTCTTTTAACAAGCGCTTTTGCTTTTTCATTTCCATTTCTCCTCGTTTGTTTGAACGGAAAGTTCTATTCTTAAATAAATAGTTGATTTTAAATTAAAAAGACAATATTTTTATCAAGATACGGCTCACAATAAAACGAATATTATATATTCTTATTTTTGCACCGCTTAGCCAGCTTAGAAATAGCAGCATCCTCTATTTGCTTAATCCTGACAAAGCTAAGTCCCAAGCGGTCGGCGACGTCTCTCAAGCTCATCTGCCCATTCCTGTTTACGGACTCGCAGACACAATTTAATTCATCTTTGTAATCTATCCACATTCTGCAAGATTTGTTTCTGCAGGGTTTTTTATTTTCTCTACACTCTTTTAAACATTTCATAAGTCTGGGTGATCATCCTCTATTATATCAAATATATTTTCAATGTCCTGGTTGCTAAGTCCAAATTGTCTCTCGACCTCTTTTCCTTTGGCAATCAAAGATCTACTTTTTTGTCTCTTACGTTGTCCCTGAATCTGATTCTCTTCTTTGTACTTATAAATGTAGTTAAGAATGCCCTCTTCCTTTTCAAGATATCCGGAGACAATAGCTCTAAAGAACTCAGATTGTTTTAAGCCGTCGTATTTCAATCTTATTTTTAGATCGGCTTGATTTTTTTCTGAATCGTAAAAAATTATCTTTTTCTTAACCTCGCTCACTTGTCTCTCCTCAAGATGTGAGTAAAGCTTTCGTTTTGGCCAGCCGCGGTTTGTCTAATGAACTTTGATTTTGTCCAAAACTCTTGGAAATTATTTGCGCCGGAATAAGAAAAGCCGCTCTGAATGCCGCCACGAAGGTCATCAAGAATTAGTGAGACTTCTCCCTTAAAGGGGATCGTTGTCGAGATGCCCTCTGGGGTCGAGGATTTCCCGCGCCATGATTTCTGCGCGTTTGACGAAGCCATGCCACGATAAACCTTATATGATTTGCCTTCGGCGTTCTTAAATACATCTCCAGGTGTTTCTCTCGTGCCAGCTAACATTGAACCGATCATCACAAAGTCGGCGCCGGCAGCAAAAGCCTTAACCATATCACCAGTAGTTTTAATACCGCCATCTGCAATAATCTTGCAGTTATAAGTAGTTTGCGCGCACTGAAAAACACTCTCAAAAGTGGGGATCCCGTGCCCTGACACCAGCCTAGTAGAACAAATCGAGCCACCGCCTATGCCGACACGTACAGAATCAGCGCCCCAAGACGCTAACGCATTGAAACCCTCCAGAGTTGCAACATTGCCAGCCATAATATGTATATCGCCAAGCTGGTCCTTTATAGATTTAAGGGCGCGCTCCATCATGTTGTGGTGACCGTGCGCAACATCTAAACATATAACTTTTGCTCCGGATTCCCGGAGGGCGTAACACCTCTCTAAATAATCGCCAGTCACGCCGGCCGCTGCAGCAACAGGAATATTCTCATTTTCTTCTAAAATAGAGCAGACCATAGAGGACTGTTCCGAGATTGTATTATATCGGTGCAAGATCCCCATGCCACCAGCAGTGTACATAGCCCGGGCCATCTTGGTCCCAGTTACAGTATCCATGGGACTAGAAATAACCGGCAGGCCCAATATAATATCTTTAGACATAACATTGCTGATATCAACAGATCTTCTGCTCTCAATGTCACTGTGTTGTGGTACCAGTAGGACATCATCAAATGATAACGCTTCATTCATTATTGTTGCTGCTGATTTCGGCCCGTCTTCGTACTTCAATTTTATTTCCCTCACATACAAATTGTGTATGCATTTATAAATGTTTGTAGCAAACAAGCGATGCTACCTGATACACTAACAGTCATCTTTGTTCTCCTTGTAGTGACGACAAGTATCTTTCTAGATACCAAATTGCTTTTTTTATATCTTCTGTCGGCTTTCCTTTGTGGCTGTGCCTGCAAATATATTTTATTGCGTTGCCACAATGAAAGCCCATATCCCAATCTTCGATTACATCGATTGCCTCATGCTTGCCGCTATTGTAATGATCGGGATGATCAACTGTTTCTTTATTTTCTCTCACACACTCCTCACATATTTCAGTAGACTTGGTGCCGTAGCGCCTCTTTAATTTGTCTTGGTGCTCCTCACAAAGCGGCATCAATACTTTACCCAATTCGGTTCTAATCCACACCTATGAACCAATAATGTTTATTTGGCTGGACATCTTAGGTATTTGAGAGAGGGTCTTTTGCTTCGCATCAGTTGACCCCAAAGCACCGTCACCTCGATCAGAGATTGTAATGGCGTCCTCATACAAGGATCCGTCTTGTCTCTCTATGGCCCTGAAATGCACCACTGGAACTAAGACAACCTGTGCAATCTTTTCTCCGGGGAGCACATCGATATTTGATAAGCCGATATTGTGGAGATCGATGAAGACTTCTCCGTCATATCCGCTGTCAATACAATGTGCGCCAACGACAAGAGACCTCTTTGCGGCCATTCCGGAACGATTCATAACTTGCAACATATATCCGTGCGGAACACCAAACTTTAAACCCGTCTGGAATAATTTGTTTTCGCCCTTCTTTAGGTTTATTGGTTCCCTGTCTGCGGGACAAAAATATACATCTAATCCTGCATCGCTAGGGTTTGATCTCGTGGGAGTCTTTGCGTTTTTCCTAGTCTTCATAAATTCAAGAATCATTCTCAGTCTCCATATTTCTGTTAATTCTTTCTATAGCTTTTTCGTAATATTCTTTTTCTAATTCACAACCAATAAATCTTCTATCTGTTTTCAGGGCTGCAATTGCTGTTGTCGCGGAGCCCGCAAAACAATCTAAAACAATATCGCTGGGGTTAGAGTGCTTTTTAATTAATTCTTCGCACAAAGGCAAACTTTTTTGTGTGGGATGAATCCTATCCTTGCCACCCGGTATCGGGTATTTATAATAGCCCTTATCATATTCAGAGTTAAAGCATGGCTTTCCTACCTTGACCGCTGTAACAGCCATCTCTCTGCAATTCGACAAATAATTTCTCTTACTGTTAATTGGTTGAGGGTTTGTTTTTTCCCACTGAATTATTCTTAATTGTTTGAAATTATTGTCCTCAAGAATATCTTTTATTTGAGTGATCTTCCATTGATCAAAAAAGGCTATTAATGTACCGCCCTTCTTCAATTTTTTGTGCAATTGCTCAACAATTTCTTCAAGCTTGGAAAGGGTAAACTCTTTATCCCAATCACCAAAATCTGTTTGTTTAGCGTACTTTGTTCCATATATGCTGCCGTATTTAAGATAATCCTCTTTCATTCTTTTAAGGTGTTTATCTTGATCAGCTTCTGGAATTTTAGAGCTAGCAAACCACTTTTCCCATTCTTCTTCTGTTTTAAGCTTGTTCCACTGTTCTTCGGTTTTAATATTAGTGGAGCCAAGTTCGTTTTGCTTTTCAACATGCTCCATCCACCGATCCATACCAGAATCTCTAGAAGTAATATATGGAGGATCCATTAAAACTAAATCAACAGAATTATCTTCCACATCTGCCAGAAAAGCCACCGCTTCTTGATTTGTTAATTTATACAATACAATCCTCTTTTATATTTGAAAATATGAGAGCAGAGAAGTTTTCAGGCCCCCCTGCTCTCATATATTTTACTTCTCTGACCAGCCGTTAGTTGGAATACTGTTGACATCAAAGTCGCCGTTTGATTTCTTCTTTACTCTCAGAAAACCTTGCTCTGAATTTTCTCCGACTTTTTGACCGGCGAAGATCACCTCATTGATCATGGGACGAATGAGTCCGAGTTCCATTAAGCCTTTATTTAAGTCATTGATCGCCTGAGTCATATTTCTTCTCCAAGCATCTACATCTTCGTGCGACTTGCCACAAAGGTCAGCACAATTCAAAAGATAAGTAATTTCCACACCTTTATTGCTAATCATTTCTCTGACACCATGACCGGCAACATTCGGATATATGTGCTTCTGGTCACCAAAGCACCCCAACCAGCGGTGCTTTGAATCCAATCCAGCTTTTGTGCCACTCCACTTTGTGACGGAGGA
>Ga0208299_1001626_pt1 | contig 16374 bp, 9 predicted proteins | sample 15_taG_FD_184089 | JGI IMG/M metagenome (GOLD analysis project Ga0208299, IMG submission 184089) | Marine viral communities from the Subarctic Pacific Ocean - 15_ETSP_OMZ_AT15312 metaG (SPAdes) (version 2) | ecosystem: Environmental > Aquatic > Marine > Oceanic | place: Pacific Ocean | collected...
CATCTTTCTTTCGGGGATACATTAGAAATATGTAGTAAATGTGCCAAACGAGAATTAGGCAGTAAAAATAAAAAAGATTGGGAGGCTATACATGAGAGCTGAGTGGGAAATACAAATGCGTCTTAAAGCTATGAAAGATGTTAATTACCCTTCTGAAATGATTACTTTATTAGAATGGGTATTAAAAAAACCTTTCGGCCTTAGTAAAAAAGATTGTATATTTAGGGGTGCGACTGATGCTACTATTAAAGCAGCACAGGAGAGGCTTAGAAATGAGTTGGAGTTTGGAATAAAAGGCTTGGAAAATAAATAAAATATACTGTATATTAGCATATAATTTAAGGAGAGAATATGCAAAAAAACAATGAAATTACAGATAAATATCTGTCTCAACAATCAGCAGAATATTATGAATCATCTTATAAGATGGCTGAAAAACTTTTAAAACGATTAATCAATATGAAATCTATTAATAAATTTGAGGTTGAAAAAGTTATCCATGATGCTAAGAGATTAATTTATCCGACAGTTCACCTGTCTAATACCTTTGAATAATAACCTATGAAGATCTCTAGTAGAAAAGCTAAAGGAAGAAAACTGCAAAATCAAATAAGAGATGATTTACAGGCAGCTTTTCCAATTTTAGAACCAGATGATATTCAATCTCAAATAATGGGAATGTCAGGGGCAGATATAGTTCTGTCCCCTGCAGCCCGTAAAATTATTAAATATAGTATTGAATGTAAAAATCAAGAACGATTAAATTTGTGGGACAGTTTAGCTCAAGCTGAAAGTAATGCAGGAGAAGGTATCCCTTTGTTAATTTTTAAAAGAAATAGATCTAAAACATATGCAACAATAGAATGGACTAATTTTTTGGAACTTATAAAGAATGTGTGAAAAATTGTTATGCAAAACTTGTGAAGAAAAAGTAAGGCAAGCTGTGCATCGAGAACATTCTAATAGTGCAATAAAGTTAGCTTTTCAATATTTAAAAGGCTTAGAACAAGATATTGAAAGTTTAAAACGTATTATACATCAAGAACTTATGAAAGAACTTTAATCCGTTATCCAATCTTTAGCTGTTGTTAAAGCTTCATACCCTGTTTTACTATAAAGTTGCATTATTCTAAAAGGATCCCCTTCTTTTATAGTATCGTATAATACATTCATGTACATTGGCATGAAAAATCTAAAAGATTCTTGATAAACTCTTTCTTCTTCATCATCAGCAAACATTCCAGCTAATGCAGCTCCATTTAATAATACCTTCATAATAGCTGACATGATTTGAGACTCTGTACCACGTTCCATAGCATTTCTAGTTTTATAACCCATGCGTCTCCCTACAAAATTATTAAACATAGAAAAAATAGGAGCATAAAATAATAAATTACTTATTGCAGTCCATACTCCTCTTAATAATAATAATTTCCTAAATGTTTTATTAGTATGATATTTAGGCTTTAATGCTATAAAGTCTCTTAATATCTCACTATTAGGAACTCCTTTATCCATCAATGAATGGACCCAATTTGACATCTCTTGCCATTCAGTCATAAATTGTTTCATTTGATAAGGTTTAAATTTAAAAAATAAAGTACCTATTGAACCCTTCATCATCTTAGGAAGATGTGCATTAGTCATTCCAAACATTGTTTGATTTACTAAAATTCTAGCATAACGTTTTGCTTCTGGATGATTAAAAATTTCATCACCTTCATAATCAGCAGGGATTAAACCATCTGCTTGTGCTTGATAACCAGCTACAACAGCTACTTCTTGTCTCATATTTATTTCAGATGGCGAAAATTTAAAGAAAGATAATCCTTTTCCTAATTGTCCTAGTATTCCTCCTTTTAATGCCCAATCTACCAATCTACCAACAGAATGTTCAACTAATATAGCATTAAATTTCTTAGGTAATCTTTTTAATTGTGCCTTAGTTAATGTACCCTGCCCTAATCCATTTGATATTTCCCAAATACCTTCTAAAGCTAATTCTCTAGCTTCATATAATGTTAATTCTACAGGATCTGCATTTGTTGCAAGTTTTTCAGCAACTGCTTTCCATACAGGATGTTTACGTGCTGCCGTCATAAAATCATGTTTGCTTAACCATAACATAAAAGCAGTACTTTTCTCTTTAAGACCAGTATACCATTCTGTGGAAGCTGTAGAAGTTCCTAATAATACATCTCCAATAGCAATTACAGTATCTGTTACCCCTGCATTATCGCCAATAGCTTTAACTCTATCAGGATCATTACGTCTTAATGCCCATGCTTTAAATGCAAATGTAAATTCTGTTTTAACCATAGTATTAGTTCTTTGAACATTATTTGATACAGAAGTAAAAATTCCTGACAATAGATTTGCACTTATTGCTTGACTCCATATTTTAGCATCACGATAAACTTCATCAGGAGAAACATTACGACCCTTAATTTTCGATAACATTTTAGCTAATCGTTTGTCACTATAATCAATACCAAAGAACCCAGCTTCAACATCTTTTCTTCCAAATGTAGATTTCATATGATCTGCAACATAATTAGTAGTAGGCACACTAGTTTTACCTAGCATATCCAAGAAAGATGTTTTTATTTTATTCTGATGTATCGATCTTAATGTTTCATTAATGGTTTCATGGAATATAGCATAATCTTTTCTACGCCCAGAATGAGTCACTCTGCTAGTTTTCTTACCATTTACTTCTATTGATGAAACAATAGGTAATGGATGCATTATACCTGATCTATGTTTAGAAGCTTTAATCAATGTACTTTGGTTTAATGGTCGACCAGCTTCCTCTAATCCTAAAAATACATTTATTGCTTCAGAGTAATGTGTCAATACGATTGCATCTTCTTTTAATTCATTACGAAGTTGAGTAATTTCTTGTTTAACAGAAACGTTTCCCTTTCTAGCACTCTCTTTTAATGCATCTAATTTCTGAGCATTATTAGTGATTTGACGATCCATTGATTCACGTGCTTTAACGTAACCTAACAGTACATCTTCTAACCTAAATTTCCAAGGAACATAATTTTTAAGTTCTCCATAGAAATGATTAGTGGTATAAACATGATCTCCTCTTACAACCATATTCATATCTAAAGTATCAATATCAACACCAAATCTGTCATTAATTATTTGATTTAATGCATTTCTGTCTGCATCTTTCAAATCAGGAGCCAACTCTTTTAATACATTGTATAAATTTGCTTCATTTTGAGCAATTTCTTTTATAGCATGTGATCGAAGTAACTTTAAATTATCTCTAATTACTCTTATCATATTCCACACTTCATTTGGAATATCAGGATAAGATAGTTGTTCATACCCTAAATATGAAGAAGTTTTAAATTTCTGTCCTTTTTTCTTTCCTTTAGAAATAGTTCCTTCAAGAGGTTTGTATCGTGTAGCCTTTAACCATCCACTAGTTAATGCTCCTTCTCTTCTGACTGCTTTACCATTTTCATCATAATAAAAATCACCAGCTAATGAATTTTCACCTCTAAGATTCCACTCTTTATAAAACTCTAATGATGCTTGTTTCCCAGTAGGAGAACCTTCTAATGAATTAAACTCTTCATTATATGGAGCTTCATACAACCTGTGATACTCTTTTCCTTTAGCATCTACTTTTTTAATTAAAATATAATAATAATCTCTTCCTTTAATATTCATTTTCTGTATTTGACCACCATCATTAATACCGTTAAATATATTATTATTTAATATTTGATAGTATTCCTGCCTATCTTCAGCGAACTCTCCAGAAAAAGTTAATTTTCCTGCCTTGTTTTTCACTATAATAGGCGTAGGAGATGCATGGACTAACTGCCCATCTAATACTTCTTGAACAAATTCTACTACATTCATAGCAGCTTTCTCTCTATCATAATCTGTAAGTTTCTTAGAATTTGCAGGTATATGGTTAAACATAAAATCACGTTCTTCAATCAATTGAACCATCTGATCATAAGATTTATCAATTGCCTCCTTGTATACTCTACCATCAGAATATACATTATCATCTAACTCTTTTAATTGACTTATTACTTTATGTCCTAATCCTGTAGGATCAGTATGAAAAGCAACTGTTGATGGATCAAGTATTTGATTTTGAGTGTGACTTAAAACACCTTCTTTTGTAGCAGAATGTTTTCTAATTTTAGTAAAAAATCTATTTAATTTATGATACATAGACCCTAATGTAACTGAATCTAAATCAGCAAAGGTGTTAAAATTTTTATAACTCATAGTAACATATTCTTTGAGCATTTCAAAAATAACTCTAGGATTAGCAGTATATAGCATTTGAGATTGCAATTGTACTACATGTTCTACAAACAATGATTCTATTTTCTTTAATGCCTTGGACTTAGCTGGTAAATCTTTCAATAAAAAAGATAAATCTTTAATAGTTAACTTAATCTCTTTAAGTTCTTTTCCTACATCACTTACTTCTGATAATTTTTTCGTAGCTCTAGCTAATGCTAAATTATCTCTTAAATCAGATTCACGTCTATGTAAATCTTTAATACTATTTTTTATTGAATACCCTCCAGCTAATGTACCTCCTAATACATCGTTATAAACTGCATTAATCTCTATGTGTTTCCACACTACTTTCTCTTGAGTTTCTCTTTTAATAGGATTTGTTTTACATGCCATTTAGCATTCCTTTTCTTTTTTAGCTAATAATATCTTAGCTACATTAAATCTTCCCTCTTGCTTATATGAATCAAGTTTGTCAAATTTAGTTGATTCATATCTCCCGTCTACGTCTTGTTCAAAGAAGAAATTTTCCCATAATGTTTTATAAGCTGTATGCACTCCACTATCTAAAATATCAGCTGGAGGTAAATATTCAATATTCTGCATTAGGTTTAACCCAGACACTATTCCAAGTGTAGCAACCTTATGGACCCCTGCACCATATTTATTGATTAATCCTTGCAATTCCTTAGAAGATCTAACAACTAACTCAAACAATACATCATCATATTCAGGACGTTTCATATTATAATGAGATTCCAATTCTTCAGATGTCATTTTTTCTAAATTAACTAAAGCTTCCTTGTAGAATTTCCTAGTAAAGTTATGAGCAAACTTAAGACCTTCAGCCTTTTGTAATTCAGTAATATCTTTGCTTTGCTCTATAATTTGAATTAACTTCTCTGAAGCTTCATGATGAGCTATAGAATTTCTTTCTTTTGGATAGTCTAGTGGTGTAGTAGCTGAGTTTGTTTCATCTAAGGTAGCTTCCCACATTTTATGTGGCAATAGAACTAAAGCTTCTTCTGGAGTATTTTTTTGCTGACCACGTATATCAGCTTTAACTTGTATTGCATTTATTCCTAACACTAATTCTTCAATAGTTTGATCTTTAGTTTTAATAGTTTTTGTAACTTTCATAATATCTTGAACATAAATAGCAAGCTCATCAATACTCATATTGGAAATATTTGATTTCTTACTTAAAGAATCAAATAACAATCTCATACTCATTTTATTTCCAGTTTTATTAGTCCTTAATTTTCTTAATGCACTATTAGAAAACTCTTTTTTCAATTTTTTTAAAGCTTTTAAATGAGGAACTGTTAATTGATAATCAGTATTAAACATACGAGCTACAAACCAATCATTAATATTAGATCCAGTTGCCCATACATTAGTTAATATACCAGAAGCTTTAGGATTATCATGATCAGTAGCGGCATTAATTATAATTAAAGATTCATGTTCAAATGTTGTTTTCATAAGGAGAGTGCCATCTTTATTAACAATAACTTCTACATTGTTATCACCCAAATACTCTCTTAAATTATTAGTATTCATTGGTTTTTCTACACCATTTATGGTTAAAGTAGAGTTTAATGGAGCATAATCCATAATAACAATGTCGTTTAATGCTTTAGGTTTTACAACTACTCCATCAGTAAATTCAATCTCCCCAAACTTATGTGCAAGAGCAGTAGCTACAGACCTCATATTAGTAGCTTGACCTTGAATATGCATCCCTTGCATTAAATCAAGTACGGTATCACGTATATCTTGAAGACTACCTGCTCTTCTTTTAGTAGTTTTTTCAAAAATACTATAGTCTGGAGAAGAAGGTCTATTCTTGTACCACTTAGTATTTTGAAAGCTTTTAATACTTTTAGCTTGTTCATTATTGATAAGCATTAAGCCTGATTCATCAATATCGTAGTCAGCAATTAATCTTAAACCAACATCTTTTGGATGGAAATAAATAGCTAATCCATCATCTTCTGTAAATGATTGTATTTTTCGCACTTCAATAGCTTTAATAGAAAGAATAGGACTACGATAAGTTAAAGTAAATATTTCATTTACACTTAACCATCCATTCAATATATCAACTTTAGAATAACTCTCTCCATACATAGCTTTTTTATGAGCATCTAAATCATCTTTAGATAATGATCGTTCCATAATATTCCATACTTCATCGAAAACACGTTGATTACTAGCAGATATAATGATACCACCTTCCTTTACAGAATTAGTCATATCAGGAGCTAAGATATAATTACTTCCTACAGAACCTGTTTTTCCTCTACCTGACAATATTTTACTTTTACTTCTTGCTTGAAATGCTCCATTACCAATATAAGTATTTAATAAAACAGGTCTTAATTGAGTCAGGTAATCTGGATGGTGTACTCCAACCATATCTGTAGATAATAGTTTATCTTTAAATAAATCATTAGCATCATCCTTGTAATCAAATAAATATTTTATAGCCTTTCTTAATTCTGCAGGACTATGATGTGAATGTATTAGATTATTAATATATAATTTTGAATTTTCTAATAAAATATTTAACATAGTATTGGTAAAATCTTTAAGTTTTTTTCGATTATAAGAAGATTCCCCTTCCATATCATACAATAAAGAACTTAAATACTGAACGAAACCATATACAGTATCGTTTCCTTTATTATGTGGCATGATAACCATCTTCATAGATTGTTCTTTTAAAGTAAAAGATTTATATGGCTTACTAGTAAATTTACCATTTTTATCTTTTTTACGAATATCATAGATTCCTGTTGCAGTTTTTACTGCATCTAAATCACCAATCTCATCTATTACTTCGTCTCGATGAAATATCATTGTCTCATCATTTAAATCATCTCTAACCATGTCAACAATTAATCCACTATCATCCTTCCCATAAGTATCTTTTTCCCAGATTTGTAATCCTGGAATAGCTGGGAAAGTAGCATGTTTTTTCTCAATATAACCTAAGGATTTACCGTTTTTAAGAGTATGTTCTACTACTACAGTTTTATGCTGTTTAGGCATATGTTCATCTGGAAGTATAGGATATGTGCCCATTGATTGATTCCTTCTTAAATTAGCATGGTCTGAAATAAAAGAAGCACCGTCATTAATATTAAATACTCCCACGCCAGGGATATCAATCATAGTTTCTATTTTTTCACCATGATAATAAAAATCTACTCTATCTTGATCATAAATTAAATGATTACTATCCCCTAATATGTTGGTAGAGATTCCTTTAGATTGATTTAATTTCAATCTTCTACTTAAATGGAAAGGATTAGCATCTCCTACTAGTAAATAACTATCTCCACGAACAGCTTTTAACCATTCATGTCTTGAGATTATTGAAGCCATGTGAGTTGTAAGAGTAATAGTTTTTTCCCCATAAGGAGTTGCAGGTCTATCTACGGCACTTTCTAACATATCTACTACATCAGCCTCAGTTATATTACCTGCATCTACCTCATTCTGCAAATAACTTTCTAAATTATTAAGACCCTCTCTTAATAAACCTTGTTGAAGTTTTAATGCTTTAGCATTAAAATAGATTGTAGTATCATCCCATTTAGAAATAGGCTTTAACTTTCCACCTTCTTCGCCTTGAACCTTAATGTGTAAATTTTCTAATAATTGTTCATGCTGATCTTGTTTCTTCTTGTACCAAGTATTTATAGATTGTTCTGCAGGTATTGCTTCTAATTCTGCTATTTCATCATCCCAATATCCTTCTTTATTCTGGTGTCTCAAAGATGCAATTATCTTCTTTTTATCAAATAATTTATCTACATGTGCACCAAGCACATAAGTTAATATAAGATTGCCTGTACTTCCAGGAGTGGCAGAAACAAAGGTCATTGGAGTAGAGAGAGTCCCATGCATAAAACGAGATAATCTATATTCCATATCTTGTATCATAGCCATATCAATATTGTAAAAACTATCTTCAGCCCACCAACCGCCATCTTTTTTTGCTTTAACAGTAACCATGCTATTTAACTTAAAGTTAATTGTTAAATCTTTAACAGGAACACCTTCAATGGTAGCATTAGAATTATCAATAAAAGTAGTTGCATCAGTTCTTGATTCATCTCTTTTTTCTCGATAATTATATGGTTTTCCATCAGAACTTACTTTACGCCATTGAAAATAAGGATGTTGAACAATAGCTTGTGCTAAGTCTTTTTCAATATCAATAATTTCTTTTGTATGATCAAGGTTTATATAGTGTAAAACCTTTTGATTAGTAGCCTTAATTGAATTAAGAGATGAATGCACATTATAAAAAGTTGTTAAAGATCTTCGTCTTAATGCAAATTTCTCATAGGTTGTTTTTTTTGTCTCATCTGTTTGCATAGAAGGATCTAATCGTTCTGGATATTTTTTCTTTAAGTAATCAAAGAAGGATTCAAAAGTAGGATGTTTTGCTGCTAAATCGTATACTTTTTCCATATCCTTTTTGTTTAGTCTCCCTATAGCAGAAAAATAATGAGAGTCAAATGCATCTAACCCCAAATCTCCAATCTTAAGACTAGAATTTTTAGTATTAGATACTAAATCAGTAATTGCTTGTCCAGGAGCTCTCTCATCTTGATCCTCAACTATAAGATTATCCACTACTTCTATGAATTGTTGAGGTGATGTTGTAATATAAACTGGAGGTAATGCTTTTAAATTAACTTCTCTATTAAAGAATGGATAAGATGTTTTAAATCCAAATTCAGATTCAATTACATCTGCAATAATTTCTGCTTTACCAGGATCTAACTTCGCCACTTCTTGTTCTAACAATTTTAAAGCATCAGTAGTATTAATAGCTCCCTTATGTTCTTTAACAAATTTTCTTAAAAAACTTGCGACATCCTTATATATCCCTGTAAAATCTGTTTTATCTCTACACTTACTCATTCTATCCCCTTAAAATTTAATACAATCAATATCGATTTTATCTTCTAAAGCTGATGCTTCTTTTTCAGCATGTCGTCTAGTTTGCTCAGTAGATTTTACACTACCTTCAAGTGATTCTGCCGTCTTAACCTCTAACCCTTTTACATCTATTGATCCAAATGCTGCATCCATTTCAGCATCAGTAGGTTCTTTAGCTTTAGTTGTTTTCTTAGGTGGAACAGAGATTGCATCCATAGCATCATCGATGGATGGAGCTTGTTTTCCTTTGGACGGAGCTTGTTTCTTTACAGGTGGAGCCTTAGTATCACTTTTAGGAGAAACAATATCAAACCTCATTAATCTAGCCTGCTCTTGCTTTCCTGTCTTTGTATTAAGTACAAAATCAGTAGTCTTCCCATACTCTTCAAAACCCATCTTATTCCAAAACCCAACAGCAGAAGGATCTGAGATTATTTTAATTTGATCTTTATTTTTAGCTTTAAATTCTTTCTTCAATGCATTAACAATTTTAGTGCCTACCCCTTTATTACGCATATTTTCTGGAACCACTATTTCACCAATACGATTTGGATCTGTTGGATGACGATTAATTATGACTCCTTGGTCTTTCAATTCTTTCAGCTCAAAAGAAGCATCAATTAAATCTTTTCTCTGCTGATCACGTTGAATAGCTTTTTGACTAGGAGGAGGAGTTTCTCCAACCGGTGTAGTAGTAGTTTTAATAGGTCTGCCTATTGGTTGACTTACAGGAGTATTAGCTTTAGCATTTTTATTAGGAACAATAAAGTTAACAATACGTTCTGCAACTTCCTCAGCTAATTTAACTTTTGTATTTTTATCTTGTAAATCAGCATTTTTAAAGGGGATCTTTAAAGCTTTTAATATTTTACCAAAGTTTGTTGCATAAATTCCTTCTTTAGGATTTACTATGAATTTAACTATCTGTTCTTTAGCAATATTTGGATTCTCATGCTCGCCTAACTTTTTAGTTAAATGCATTAATAATGGAGCAGCTTTTAATTTAGAATCATTGATATTATGAATCTTTATATTCATAGATTTCTCTACCCATGCATCTAATGCTTTTTCTTCTAATTGTTCCATAGGGTCAACACCAGCGTGTTGTTGCTCATATTCTTTTTCTGCTTGACTGAAAGAATGCGACTGTATTTCATCTATTGCTTTATTCTGCTGTTTTTCATCATCAAGAAATATTTCTTCAATTGCATTTAATTTAGAAGTAATAAATGCATCTAAAGCTCCATGAGCAGCTTGTCCAAGAATTTCTTTACTTTCTATTTTATTAATTTCATGCTCTGCAGTTTTTAATAATGCATCTAAAGCTTTTTCACCACGTTTATCTTTAATCTTAGGGAGGATATTCTTTTCAGCTCTTTTCTTTAGCTCATTCGCAGCTTGTTCTTCTAATAACTTAATTTGGTTTACTTCTTCTGGGTCAGGATCTATAATAGCTTTATCTAAAATATTTGGGTCTCCAGAAGCCTCTATTAAATTAGCAACTTTAACTGATATTGAAGCTTCTTTGCCCCTATCTGACTTAGAATCACGTTCTATTAATGCTAATATTTTATTTTCTGTTTCAGTAGTTTTTTTCTTACTATGATCTTTCTTTAATACAGGCACTATATCATCATGTGTTGGAGCCTCAAAATTTGCATCTTGAGCTAACAATAATCTGCCATAATCAGTAAATTCTGATAAACTTTGAAACTTTGCTCCAAACTGTAAAACAAGATCATTAGCTTCTGATTCATTATCAGCTGGGAATACAGCTACATTGCCAGTGGTATTATTAATAGCTATTACATTATTGCCTTCATTTTTAATTTCAACATCATCTCCTGCAATTGCATCATCAACAAATCTACCATATTCTTTGCCAAAGTCTGTTCTGCCTACTGTTCGACTACCACCAATTTTTGCAATACCTGGAATAAGAAATCCTCCTGCACCAGCTAAAGCAGATTCTTTTACTTCTGGAATCTTTGAGGTGTATGGATATGCAATATTTAAAATACCAACATCTCCAGACTCTCTTACCATACCTTTGGCAATATTAGCAAAAGACATATCTGGATTATTACCATACCCCTGAATAACAGACTCGGTAGTTAAAAAGCCCAATCCAGCTTGCCATCCCTCTATCAATCCCTCTTCCCATGCTACAGCTGGAATATCAAAAATATCTACTCCAAATTTATAAGCACCTTTAGTTGTAACCTTAGGAGCATATTTGGACATTATTTTATCAGCTATCCTAGTGAGCATAGCTTTCTTGTATCCAGATCTGACCCCTAAAAATCCAGCAATTTTATTCATTTGAAATCGCTCTAATGCAATAGATAGTGATCCGTATATTGCTGCCCCCCTAACAGCTACAGCCATAGCATCTTCATAAGAAATACCTTTTAATTTCTGTCCATCAGGACCTTCCCATTCATATTCTTTAGTCATATAATCTAAAATTTGATTATATTGATCGGAAGCCTCCATAGCAAACATTATAGGTAAAGCTCCTTTAGAAGCTACATTAGAAGCTTTCATAAGTTTATCAGACCAATTAAGAACTCTACCGCTTTTTGACAAAGCTCCTGCACCTCTTAAAATCATCCCTGCTCCCCCAGTAGCTATAGTTGGACCAAATCCAGCAGCCATAGATGCAGAAAGATCTGTAAAGGTACGAGCCATTATACTAGGATTTGCCAATTGTTTCCAACTAGTAAGAGGAGTGTCTCGTTGCCAGTCTAGATATGCTTGCATTTGAGGATCATCTCTTAAGTAATTATCAGTCCATTCTTCAGAAGATTTTTTCCATGTTTTACTAATATCTCGCCAGTATTTTTCATATTCTTTTCTCTTATTATACGTTCCAGACCCAAAACCTAATCCAGGAGTTTTGTCATGTTTATCACTTTGTATTGCTTTTGGTAATCTAATTTCTCTAAAGCGGTCAATCTGTGCTTGTCTATTTGCCTTCCAATAATCAGGTTTATCAGGATTATTATTAATATCAGCTTCTAAGTCAGCTATTTGACGTAATACTTCTAAAGAGTGATCTGCAGGCTTAACTATTTCTGCTACAGTTCCTGCAAGCCATGAAGGCATATCAACTACTGATTTTTGGATCTTATATAAAAAATTATCAAAATGCCCTGCTGCATGGTCAGGTTTCCAATAAGATACTTCTTTACCTGTGATAGTAGGATCGTTAGAATAATAAGCTAAAGGATTATCTAACATTTTTTCAGTTCTTGGATCCTTATTGATCCACATAGATACTAAATCATAATTATTCCAATCCTCGTATTGAGAATCATATTTTTTTATCTTTTTAGCAAAATCATCTAAACTATATACTTGTTTATCACTCATATTTTCCTTACTTAAATGGAGCAAATCCATCAATTACTTGATTAACAGTTATTAATGCCTTAGATTCATCATGCATGTATTCATAATTGTATAATAATTGTGCGAACCATTCAGCTCCTAAATGCTCATATTTTGCGTTTCCTCCGACAGGACCTTCTGGAAAAAAGACAACATTATTTTCAAAATATCTTTGCATCTCTAATTCACTTGGCTTATATTGAGGTCCTTTATTTTTCTGTGTTTGAATCTCCTGTTTAACTTTTAAAATTAAAGCTTCAATAGGTGCTCCTCCCTTCTTTGCCATGTCATCATATTTATTTTTTATTGCTTTGCCAGTGCTTGATTCATCCCAGTCAATGTTATTAACAGCTCCTTCTATAGTCTTAGTTAATACATTTAACTGCCCCTGCATTGAACCTGCAGTAAGAGATCCTAACCCAGTAGTATCAATTTTTCTAATTACATCTAACATGCGTCCTGTCTTATTAATGTCACCAGCGCTTCTTCTAGTACTATTGAATCTTGTAGTAATTTCATTAAGATTATGCATGTTATTATTATGAATATCAGATACAGTATCCCATTTTTCTTTTTCAATAGCATTTTTACCTTTTATCATTTCATTTAAAGCTTTTTTATGTTCACCTAATTGGTATAAATCATGAGAATTTTTTAGATGCATTTCATTCAACTGCCAACCATTCGAATTATCTGCATCTGCGTCAAATGAATCAAACATTTGTTCTAAAGCTACTCCATATCTAATCTCTTCATTTAAAGAATCTAATTGAGTTCTGTTTGCAGAAGACATGCTCTCCCTACTTTCTTTATTTACCTTACCTATCATATTTAAAACCTTACCAACATCATCTGATCTATAGCGCTCTGTAGAACCACTACTCTTATTCAAAGAAGTTTCTAATTGATTAAATGCCTCATTAATTTGGCTTGTAATGGCAAATGTATTCTCATCATGTCCTAATTTAGTATTTAAAGCTTCTAACCTTGCAATAGCAATTTCATTTACATTTGGATGTTTTTCTAGTATGGTACGAGTGTCATTGATAGCGTCTCTAGCAGTAGTAAAATCGTCAGAACTGTCCCATGTATCTGCAGTACTTAATAGCATATTTAAAGAATCAACTGCTTTCTTACTTTCTTTTTGGTTTAAAAATCTACCAGTTTCACCAAAATTTACCATTAAAGAGTTTAAAGCTTCTCCAAGTTCATTAGGTTGATCTAATCCTGTTGTTGCTATGTTTGGTTTTTTTATTATTGTCATATTTTACCTCTCTAATTCATTGTATTTAGAGTTATTAAATGGATCAGGGTATGTATTTAGAGTACATAACCCATCCTCGCCACATGTTGATTCAAATATTAATTCACCATCTTCTATTACATTATATCCAGAGCAATCCCCGTCTCCTTCACACTCAACTATTGGAACACACCCTCCCCCTACACATTCGTAACGAGGGGGACAAGCGTTGTCGTCAGAGCAAGTTTCCCAAGTTGAAATACAACTACCATCATCTACGTTCGCAGATGAATCATAATTTGTTGCACTTGGATCTGTACATCCCATAATATCAGTTGTTGTAGATGGGTCAGTATAGTTGTTACCACCAGATTCACCTTCATCGTGACATACCCCGTCATAACAAGTCATGCCTTCCAAAGGGCATGGATAGCCATCGCCACAATTCCACTCATACATCCCAACTAATATTTCTTGCCAGTTATCAGGAAGACAATTACCATCTATATCACTATATCCAGGAGGACATGGATAGTCATTACAATTTTCTTCTGCGCCAATACAATTACCATTACTACACCAATGTCCGCCATATGAAGTACAATCTAGATGATATCCACCTGGAAGAGCACCTGCTGCCTCCATATGATAATAATCAGAACAAATCCAACTTTCTGAATCGTATAATTCAGAATCCTCATCTTGACAAGTTGCATTATAAGTAGCTAATTCGATTGTTTTACCTGCGTAAGGTCCATCTGGAATAGTGTAGGTAGGAACGTCATCACATCCTGAGTCGCCAAACCATTTACCAAAAGTACCACAATATACAGTATCTGCTATATCTCCAAGTGTATCCCAAAATGGTATAAAATTATTTAGTAAATTCCCTACAAGACAAACAGCAGCTACATGAAGGTTTCCTGTCGATGCACTTTGCCATACAGCTGCACCTGTGCACATATCTTGTAAAAACTCTCCTGTACTATCAGAATCTACTAAATCAACAAAAAAGTCATAAACATCCATTGCATTTATTGTGTCAAAAGTATTATAGTCAAAAGTTAAAGTATTTAATTCACAAGTACACCAATTACCATTCTGATCTGTACCAAAACCTTCTTCTGTGCATATACAAGTATTATCCCATTCTAAACCACCACCAGGACCAGTATTTCCACCGCTAATCCATTCAGTTATACCATTACAATTTTCCCATGAAGTACATGCTTGAATAGTTTCGCACCATGGGTTCAATGGATCCCCACATTGATTTAAAGGACCTGTTTCACCAGGATCTTCACCAGTACCCCAATCCAATAGCCATGCTTCACACATTTGTTCATTATGAACAGTTGCATCAGGATTGTAATTGGCGTCTGTTTCAGTCATACAGCCAGGTACCCCTTCTGGCTCACTACCTTCAATTGCTATCCCTCCATCAATACACACCCCATCATCTCCTGGATACCAGCCATCAGGACATGCATAATCTAAACCAAATCCAGAATCCATCAGTCTGTTAGCTGACATTACTTGTTCAGATGCCCACTGATCGTATAAATTAAGCTTATCTATTGTAAGATCAAATGCAATATTTTCTTTTTTATTCCTATGTGATTGCAATTTTAGACCATACTGAGCATCCCATTCTGCAGACGCAGTTTCAATAACATGGTCAGCATTTAATTCAGCTTTCGCAATCTTACGCTTATCAGAAGAACGAGCAAATTGTCTAGTCATTCTAGCATTTTCAACTTGAGAGCGAATATCAGCATTAATAATATCTTGTGTCTGAGATATATCTCCTCCAGACAAACCTGACTTACCTATTAATGCAGCAGCCCCCTCAGCTTTAATAACTCCTTGATCTACAATAGCATTAGTAGATAATGCCAATTCTTGATCTTTAAATGCATTCTGTTGGTGAGTATTTTCTTTTAGATGGTCTAACTGCATAGTGTTCATTCTAGCAGATAAATCTGCACTACGAGCTTGATTATCTACATACAAACTAAAAGCATCATTTGTATTATTAATTTGTAAATTAGCAATACTATCTAATGCTTCAAATTCACTACCAAGCATATTACTAAACATTCCACCAACAGAACTCCATAAACTGTTAGCATCACTATATCCAGTTTCACTCCAATACTGATCATAATAAGGATCCCAAATAAGATCTTGAAACCAATTATCACTCGTTATTTGCTCTATTATACCTTGATATATGGTATCTAAATTAGGCATTTATTCTCCAAATATTACCCTTGTATGCAACCAGTTGGTGTCATTATAAATCCTGAAGGACAAGTGTCGTATGCAGCACCACCATACGTGCAATCATCATTATCATACACAGCTTGAGGATTATAATTATCTGAATTAGGATCTGTACAGCCGTATATTTCCATATCTAGACCTTGATCCCCTATTTCAGGATCAGGTTGATATGGTTGTGCAGGAGCATTATTAGCAATCTTATT
>Ga0208299_1001627_pt1 | contig 16372 bp, 18 predicted proteins | sample 15_taG_FD_184089 | JGI IMG/M metagenome (GOLD analysis project Ga0208299, IMG submission 184089) | Marine viral communities from the Subarctic Pacific Ocean - 15_ETSP_OMZ_AT15312 metaG (SPAdes) (version 2) | ecosystem: Environmental > Aquatic > Marine > Oceanic | place: Pacific Ocean | collected...
ATAGCAGGGCCGTCTTCACGGTGGCGTTTACCGTTTAGATACCAGCATTTACCACCGTTCGCATATTCAATAGCAGGGCCGTCTTCACGGTGGAGTTTACCGTTTAGATGCCAGGACTTAGTACCGTTCGCACATTCAACAGCAGGGCCGTCTTCACGGTGGCGTTCACCGTTTAGATGCCAGGACTTAGTACCGTTCGCACATTCAATAGCAGGGCCATCTTCACGGTGGAGTTTATCGTTTAGATGCCATTCCTTATCACCGTTTGCACATACTTTTACTTTTGGCTTGTTCATAGTTATCAAGCATTCCTTGGAGGGCGAACAATAATTTCTTTACCGTTTCGATACCATTGCTTAGTACCGTTTGCATATTCAACAGCAGGGCCGTCTTCACGGTGGTATTTACCGTTTAGACACCAGTACTTAGAACCGTTCGCATATTCAATAGCAGGGCCGTCTTCACGGTGGAGTTTACCGTTTAGATGCCAGGACTTAGTACCGTTTGCACATACTTTTACTTTTGGCTTGTTCATAGTTATCAAGCATTCCTTGGAGGGCGAACAATAATTTCTTTACCGTTTAGATACCATTCCTTATTACCACTGGACCATTCAATAGCAGGGCCATCTTCACGGTGGAGTTTACCGTTTCGATACCATTGCTTAGTACCGTTTGCATATTCAACAGCAGGGCCGTCTTCACGGTGGCGTTCACCGTTTAGAAACCAGGACTTAGAACCGCTTACACTTTCAATAGCAGGGCCGTCTTCACGGTGGAGTTTACCGTTTAGATGCCAGGACTTAGTACCGTTCGCATTAACCTTTACTTCTGGTTTGTTCATATTCTCCTCTACCATTGTTCACCTAGTCTTTTACCAGACAAACAATTTCTGATTCTGTTTTTCATTCTTCATTCTCTTTGGTACGAGCGGCGGGACTTGAACCCGCATGCACCTAGTGCGCGACATTTTAAGTGTCGTGTGTCTACCGATTCCACCACGCTCGCATCTTGAATCTATTCTACCCTACTTTTAATTTTCTGTCAAGCCTTTTTAATGTTCCGTTCTCTATAAGTTTTTGTCACGCGCCATGGTCGCCGCGATCATCAGTTTCTCTTCTTTCCCAGTAATAGCGTTCTAGGTCTCTGCCCAGGCTCAATAATTCAAACGTTTTTTTGTATGTACCGTCTGACTGCGAGAGAAATTTATCATTTTCGTTAATGAAAATGGCAATGTCATATGTGTACTCTATAGAGTGCCCCATCCAGTCATAGAAATCTTTGTCATAAGATATCTTTGCAACCTTGTCTAACTCTTTGTAGAACTCATCTTTCGTTTCTATTTTACTTGTCACTTTGATCCTCCTTACACTTTTTACAGAGTGCTAAAGTCTCTAAACTATCGTCCTTATTGAAGACCTTTCCGCACAGACATTTTATATGTTTTTCGTTTAAGTGTTTGATATAAACCTTTGATTCTTTATATGTAAAATTACAATAATTACATTTGTTTATCATTTAGCCCTCACCTGTGTGATTTATCTTTTCTTGGGTGGAGGGGGTGAGATTCGAACTCACTCAGCCTTTCGGCACCGGTTTTACAGACCGGGGCAACTCTCCAACTTTACCGCCCCTCCGAACTTGTATATATTATATTAATCTTTTGTGCTGCTGTCAAGCTTTTCTAACTCATTCATATAATAAGTATGTTCTTTGCATCGTGGTTCATAGTCGCCTTTGCCACCGACCATTACTTCCCGTTCCTCACTATTTAAACGAACAGAATAATAAGCATCTTCACCACAAAAGCAGACTGCTGGACAAATTTCAATCTTTGTGGCGTATGGCATCATTTTTGTCATTTCCTCAAATGGTTCGCCTGTTGATGAGAGTTGTAGTGACGAGACATAGACTGATTTGCCCTTCTTATAAAGATCAATAAGCATACCTGAAATGCCTGGAATCATAAAAGCTTCATCAACAGCAACTACGTCTGCCCTACCCAAATGAGCTAAAACATCTTTACCTTGAATAATGTTGATTGAACGCCAGCGAACTCCGTTATGGGAGATAACAGACTCAGTAGAGTATCTTGTGTCTATGTTGGGTTTAAAAAGTTTAATAACTTTCTTTTGATACTTTGCCCTTTCCAACCTCGCCAACATCCTGGATGTTTTACCACCGAACATTGAACCTGTATAAATAATAAATTCTTGTTTCATAGATAGTCTTTCCAATCATCTGGTATATTGTTAATAAATTTGTTTTTTCTTCCCACAACTAGCTTCTTTGGAATGGTTGGTTTAGCTTTTAAACTCATTTCTGTCTTATTGAGAGAACTACTGCCTTTTTTTTGGTTGCATCGATTACAGCAAGTTACAATGTTCTGCCAAACCTTTTTACCTCCCTGTGAAACAGGGATAATATGATCCAAAGTAAAGTTCTGTCTTGTTAGTTGTTTAGAGCAATACTGGCACTTGCCCTCATCACGGATAAAAACATTCTCCCTGCTGAATTTAACTGCTCTATTGAATTTAAATCTTTTAAGAACTTTCCCCACAAATCGAACAATAGAGGGAACATTTAAGACTTCATCTACGGTTTTGATAAATCTATCTTCATAGACAGAAACAATCTCTACTCTTCCAGCAAACCACATAGAAATAGCAGACTGCCACTTAACATGAGTCATTGGTTGATAAGCCGATGATAATACCAAAGTATCCATTTTATACCATAATTAGTGAAATTGGGACACCTTTTACCCCGTGCCCCCCTGCGGGTTAGTCTCGGCCTAAGTGTGCATCACCCCCTTGGCGGCCTTATAGACTAAGTTATTTGCTTTCCAATATCAAATTTATAATCCATATCATAAATGGCAGCAACTATCCAAGAGTTATTTTTAGTTTTTTCCCATTCTGCCTTACAAAGAAGATATGCTTTTGAAGCTGCTTCGGGAAAATTATGCCTTTCAATGTTGCGTATTTTTGTTTCTTGTGTTTTGGGCTCTGTAAGCACAATTTGGAACTTTTTCATTTTGACCTCGCTTAAATAGTATAAGTGATCTTGACCTCATTGTCAAGGGCTAAAACCAGTCTTTACCAAAAATACAATTTTTTGACTGACTCCAATAAGCAAATTGCTTACATTTGTCGAAAGAATAGACTTTTAACAACTCCTCACCAAAAGTAGACTTGCCCTTTATAAGTGCCTTTTCGTATTGAAAGTGCCACCACTCAGCGCCACCATAGGAGCCTCCTTTAAAGAAAGAACTGCGAGCACGAATAGAATGAAAACCATGTTTTAATGCAAGGGATGTAAAATCAATAAATTTATCAGTGACTTCTTTTTTATTCAATTTTGTCTTGCCGCTTGAACGTGTTACATAAGTTCCTTTAATGGTCATTTCCTCGCCTTTATCACAGCGCATCCATACTCTCCATCTCCGGTTACCAAGGTTTTCAATAACATAAGGGTCTTTATCTGGTTTATACATGCCTGTTGGTAACGCCATATCAAATGCTAAACCTACATAGTGAAAGGATTTTTTTGAGCGGGCTTTCCCTTTTTTAGCAGTCAATCCTCTTCTGCCCCCTGCTGAAGTGAGGTAACCGCCTAATTCTTGGACTTCCTTATAGAGTGCGTTATAAGCTTTTGCTGCGTCGGAACGGAGGGTAACGCGGGTATAGCCTGCTCTACCTGGAAACTTATCTGCTGGGCATTTAACCCAATTTAACTTTTCTGTTTTTAGTAGGTCTTCTTCATTTTGAACATCTTCGCTAATAAGGTCATAATCTGAAACTTTTAAAGCTTTGTTTAAAATTTTAATTGTTATTGGCCCAACCTTTCCATCAATAGAAAGGCTATTGTTTGATTGAAACTTCTTTACTGCTTTCTCTGTTGCTGGTCCAAAGGCTCCATCGCACAAGCCTAATTCATAACCCAGTGCTTCAAGTGCTTCTTGTAATTCGACCACCCGATGGCCAGACGAGCCTTTCTTTAATAACATTTTAGGTTCCTTTGATTAAATTCCATATTGCCAAACCGACAGAGCCAACAATTCCAGCGGCTGCCGTCCATGTAAGCTTAGAAATATTACTTTTCCACTCTCTAAGTTCAGCGACTTCTTGTTCCAACTTAATAATTTTTGAATGATCTTTAACTTTCTGTTCAACATCTTTTAAACGAGAATAGATACCTTGGTCTGGATTATAAATAGCTTCTTTAATTTTAGTAAGGTCATCTGCCATTTCTTCATTTTTTTCTTTAATTGTCATTATTACATCTTCAATTCTTTTTAACGAACCTTTCAGTTCAGTGAATTCGACGGCTGTATTTATTGTTGAATTAAATTGTTTTCTTTCGTTAGACATTAATCAAAAAACCTCGCTAATATGTCTTCTAATTCATCATGCAACTTATCTTCAAGAAATAGTTTCCATTTTTCAAACATAGTTATTGCTTTTCCTTTAATTAATAAAATAAATAGTTAAGGCAGGGGGATTATCCCCCTGCCTTGTTAAACTATTAGCTATTGTCTACTTATGTAATTTCGCACCCGCCAGCAGAACAAGCAAGTTCCCCTGATAAATCAGTGTTGTCTTCTGTCTCATAGACGTTATTTAAATCAACTTTGTTTAGTGATTGAAGCATGACTTCGTAAGTTTCCTTGGAACAGTCTTCAAAAGGTGCTTGGTTATAATTGCCCCCATCATAAGGTAAAACTGAAAGACCATTATAAACATCACGATTCTGCCACATCCATTCCCCTACATCATCCCACTCTGACTCACGAATACTTACTGTTGCTGAAACATTATGAGTGTTTTGACCCTTTCGATGCCCTTTGCGAACCCATTCGTTTGAAACCCTTTCAACTCTTTTAAGCAAAGACATAGCCGATTCTGTTCGATAAATTGCTCCTTCTGGGGCCTTCTGCGGAATAGAAATAACAGCAGTGTCATGTGGCCTAAAGTACTCGTTTTCAATCAACTCTTCATGGGCTAAAGACAAATAATTATAAATTGCCTCGTTCTTTCCAACGCGAAGGCGACGAATGTAATAATTATTGTGCCAAGCATGGATTCCAGAAGAAGTTCCCAGGGTTAATGAGGTAGTACCTGCCGGTTTTACGCAAGTAGTTCTTGCTGCTTCACGAATACCAATAATTTTAGCGATTCTACTATTTTCTTCTTTGACCGCTGCTGCTGCCGACTCCATATCTAAGTTTAGAACAGCACCAGACCCGATTCCAGTCATCGAGACGCCGATGAGAGCGTCTTTTTCCGTGTTCCTGCGCCATACATCGCGTAGGTAGTGAAAGTCCGTGTATCCGGCTTGTAGGGTGCCTAGAAAGGCCGCAGCTTTAACTCGGGCTTCGTACTCTTCCTGGTCAGTTAAATTAGAAGCATTAACTTCTGTTAAATTACAAAACTGATAGGGGCGAAGTGCAATTTCACAGCATGGATTTGTTCCCCAATCCTTATCATTTGATAGATAAATACCGGGTTCGCCTGATCCTGACTTTTTAATACGGTCCCAAAGAGACATGAAGTACTCTTTATCAACTTTATGTCGTAGAATCACTGCGGAGTTGTTTGCTCGACCTCTCTGTGGATTAGTTTCCCACCAAGAACCCGTTTTTGCTGCAATCATTTCATCATCGTCTGCTGAGAAAAGCGAAATAAGTGCTGCTCTGCGAATCCCGCCTGCAAGAACAGCGTCGGCAATGTAGCAAACAATATCATGAACTTCAATTGGCTCTAATTTGTCACCATCTGTTTTTTCACGAAGTACACCTTCCACTTTTACTAAACATTCTCGGAGTGGCTGTGGTCCTGGGGCTTTCCCACCAGATGTTATAAGGCGAGCACCCTTTGGCCTAATGTCACTAAAATCAAAACGAAGTTTGGACGTGCCCTTAAAATAAGAGTAAACAAGTGCCTTCACTGAATCGGCCCAACCTTCAATAGAATCTGATACTAAGAATCGACGGGTTCGTTTTGAATTTGGCTTGCGAATCTCTGGCAACTTTTCAACATGGTGTTGTTGAACAGAAAAACCAACGCCGGTCCCGCCCAATAAAAGAAACATACATTCAGCAAAAGCATCAGCATGGTCTATTGGCATATAAGCACAGTTATATACGCGGTTTGGGGCTACCTCAATTGGCTTACCGGCAAATTGCATCGACCTCATTGAAGGTAAAACTTTCTTTGGTATAACAAAGTTGTCATAGATTTGGATAATTTCTTTTTTTAGTTTTGGATATTTCTTAATATGCATATCTCTATTACGAGTACACAATTCTGTCCAATTCTCCCTTCGCTTCTGTTCGGGAAGGTACTTTGCGTATTTCATGTGTACTGTAATATCTGATAAAATTTCTGATGCTATTTGCATTAACTATTCTCCTTTTAGTTCTTTTTGTAATTCTTTATATTTTTGCCTTAACATATCTTTCTGTTCTTTTGCAGCATTCTTTCCAACAACAGATGGGTCAATAGAATTTTGTTCTACTGAAATCTTTACATTGCTTGTATCCATTTCAACTGGATAAATCAACCCGTCTGGACCAAAACGATTTTTTGCTACAAAGAATCTTCCTGAATTGTTATTTTTGTCCTCGGTAGTGCGAGATAGAGTAAATATAAAGTCAGCGACAAAACATTTAGAAAAAGCTTCCGAAATTGAATCCATCGTAACAAGTTCGGCGTTGTACCCTGTTCTATTTGTCTGGGAAACCGTCCAAACTGGACATTTATTTTCTTGAGCGATTCCCCGCAATTCTTCATATATTGATTCCAAATCGTGTCTTTTTTCACCGTAACTCTTTTTTGGACTAATCAAATCAGCATAATCAACAATAATAATGTCTGGTTCGATTCCGCGCATTTTTAATTTTGATAAGTGATTTTTAATTGCAGTAGTCGTAATAGACTTAGTTGGATATTCTTTTACAATCAGTGTTCCTTTAATATTTTTAATTTCTTCCAAAATATTATCTTTAAAAGTGTTTAAGTCTTTTAATTTAACCTTTGTAATACACGAATCATAACGACGAGCGACAACTGTTTCTGATAATTCTAATGTATAATGAACTACAGTCTTATCTGCTTTAAGCACCTGAGAACCTAAATGTACAAGAATATGACTTTTTCCCGCTCCTGTGCCTGCCATAGCGACACCGAGTTCGCCTGCGCCAAGACCACCTTCCATAAGATCATCAAAGGTTTTCCACCCTGTTGTCATAGGGCTGCGAACTTTAATTTCAAACCGCTTTTCAAAGTCTTTAATATAGTGATATCCAAAATCGTTTGATTGCCCTAATTTAAGTGCTTCATTAATTAAATCACTGATCTGATCGAACGAAGATTTTTCTAACAGCCGAACTGATTTTACGATTGCTTCTTTTAGTTTCTGTTTCTTACAGAAATCCAAAGCAGTATCTTTAATGTATTCTTCACCCTGCACTACTGGGTCTGAGTGAATACGAATAAGAAAGTCGCGGACTTGTTTGATTACCAAGTCATCTTCCTTGTCCATCTCTGTATTGATTAAAGACGCCATGAGGTTCAATGATGGATGAACCTCATATTTTTCTTTATATTGATAAATTAGATTTGTGAATTTTTTTAGATATTTTGTTTCAAAATATTCAGTCTCAAGAACCTCGCCAATCTGGTCAGAATAAGCCCTATCCATGAGGATGAGTTTGGCGAGGTTCTCTTGGAACATATTACCGAATTTTGAGAAATCAACCTTCTCGCTTGTACGCATAGTTTACCTTTTGTTGGGTCTATCATCATAACAAGAATAGCTGTGATTGTCAAGCGAAACTGTTTTTCGGGGTGTTATGTGGTAGTACTTTCTTCTTTTAATCCAGTCATTTCAATGTAATCTTTTTCTTGATGCCTTTTAATTTCGTCATCGGGCAAAGAATCTAAAAACTCTTCAAGATTAAAATCTTCTGGGAGATTCAACTTCTCTACTGCGACCTTGATTGGATCTAAACCGGATGCGCCGCCTTCTTCATCTAAAATATCAATTACAACTTTCTTGATTTCTTCATCAGTTGCAACTTCTTTTTCTTCTTTTAAACGGTCTTTACATGGAACATAATCGCATTTTTCACCTTTTCCATCATCGTCATCGTAGTTCCCTTTCTTTTTTGCCTCAAAAAGATTGCCGTATACCATTTCTTTAAAGTTTTTCATTTTAAAACCTCCGAATATAAATAGTTTAAGTTTTTGATATCCTGTTAGAGCTTGCAAAAAGATCTGTCCACCTGATTTCTGGAAAACCATCCTGAAACATCATTTTAACGATTTCTGTTTTGTTATAATATTTTGAATAATTTTCTACTGAATTTTTTACAATATCTCTAACTTGAAATGAGACATTAGGAATATACAGTTGCATAATTTTGTAATTTTTTAAAATCTTATCGTAATTATTAATGATGCCTTCATGAATTTTTAGCTTGCTTTCTGTTTTTTCACAAACATCAACCAAATCAGTTAAACTATAATCTTTATTTTCTATCAAAAATGGAAAACGTTTCGCCAAGGTCTTTAAACCTGCCCCTCTAACACCTTGTAAGTTGTCACTTTTATCACCGCTGACGGCTCTTGCTAAGGCAAAATTATTTGGATGAATTTTAAATTCATCTAATATATCATCCCTTGTTTTAAAAACTGCCTGCACTGGTCGATAAATAATCGTCTCCTCGTCTAATAATTGATAAAAATCTTTGTCACTTGAGACAATTATTTTTTGCCCTTCAACCTGACGACACAGAATAGAAACTAAATCGTCGGCTTCAACGCCATCATGAATCAACTGGATAAGGGGTAGATTGTCAAGGTATTCAAAAAGTCTAAGCATCTGACGAATTTTGCTTTGGTTTTCTTCTTCAAGGGACAGAGAAACTCCAATTGAGCGGTTTAGCCGAATTGCTTTCCTACCTTCTTTATATGAGGATACAACGGACCTTCTTCGCGAAGACCCTCCTGCACCATCCCAACAAACAAAAACCTTATCGGGCTTCATTTCCCGAATAAGCTTTTGTAATGATTTGAGAAAACCTACCAGCCCACCAACAGGTAGGCCACTGGTCGATAAAGAGGGGTTTACGACATATGCTCTATAAAAAATATTTGTCCCGTCAATTATTAGGGTTCTGTCTGTCACTTGCCTTGCCCCCTGTATCGCTTTTTGTACCCTTTTGACCGCTTATTGTGATACTTCTTGCTAAAAGTTCCATTCCCTTGACCGGTTTTCTTTTTATTCACTTTTTTACTTACGGCATTTTTTAACGAATTCATTCTTTTTCTCCCTTATCTTCATAAAAATCACTTGAATCCCCAATTCTTTTGTCGAATTTCATCACAACCTCTTCTTCCAACAGTCTCTGCACTGTATTGTAAAATTTTTCATCTTTAAGCTTTGTTAACCATTGCTTTGTTTGAAACTTATCTTGTGTTCCATCATCATGATGTAGCGTAAACCAAGCACCGGCATTTGTTAGTTTTTCTGATGATTTAATCGCCTCAAACCAACTTTCTTTATCCATAATTTTAACTTCATTTCCTGCCCATAGAATCTTAAAAGCGCAGTTGCGACCTTGTGTTCCAAAACGCGATTTTTCAATTTTTGCTTTAACTTCGGTACCAATTCTAAACCCCTTATCATCAAAAATAAAAGACGACTTGCCCTTGCGAGCAGTCAACCAGATACGCAGAGAATAAGAATAAGCAAGGGCTTTCCCGCCTGGGGCAAAGTAAGGCGTTGTCATCGCTTCTGCGACGCTTCTTGTAATATTTGTTTTTAACTGATTTAAAATTAACAAGGTGGATTTTGTATTGGCGATTGGCTGAATCAGCTTTGCCATACCTTTTGAAAGAATACGCGGCTTTACAGCCATAGTTGAAAGCGGATTAAAATCCGACTCAATGTCGGAGATAGATGGCGTCAATGCCATACTGTCCCAGATAAAAAGCATCTGGCTTTCGTTATTTGCTAATAAGTTTTCAATAGTTTCCAGTACAAATTCTACCGAACTTGCCTGTACATAAAGCAGTGTTTCGATATCACACCCAGCACTTGTTATAAACCCTGGGTCAATAGAGTTCTCTGAATCGAAATAAACAACATCAATTCCCATTTTTTGGGCATTGCCTGCAATTTGTGCTGCCATATAAGATTTACCAGTTGCTTCTAAACCAGCGATTTCACTAATCTTACCTACAGGAATACCGCCCCAGTCCCCACGTTTAACAATCCCATCCAGCCATCGACAACCGGTTGGAATAAATTGATTCACTTCTGTTGGGTTGTCCTCTGATAAGGAAAAGGCGACATTGGTTCCTGCTTTTTTATTAATTAATTTTTTCATATCGGCAATAGATAACTTGCCAGTTTTTGTCTTTGACATTTTTACTCCATAAAATAAGGCGAGGGGGGATCTAAGATCCCCCCTCGCCAATTATACCACTATTTTATGCAGAAAGCAAGGACTTAAATGCTTGGTCTGCCGCATCTTCTGATGGCTTGGCGTACTGCATAGTTCCCTGACTGTCGTCACTATCGTCAGACAAATGCTGCTCTAACATCTGCTTAACTTCATCTGGAGTCTTCTTGGTAAAAACATTATCATAATCGATTTCGGTGTCTACTAAATCCTTAGCAACTTTACTGTTTTTATGTAGAGGGGATGTACGACGTGCTGGGAAAATATCAGTGCTTGGGTACATCTGACCAGCCTTTTTACCGTAATTAATTGTAAGATCTGTACCCTCGCCTGGATCAGTAATATCCCCATACTCTGGATTTAGGACCAATTGCAACAATTTTTGATATACCGTCTTAGAGTAGCCCCAAAGACGAACACCCTTTTCTTCTTCACCGCGAACAATAACTGGCGAAAAAAAGCGCTGCCTTGCCATCAGATTCTTTGCCTCTTCGCGACTTTCCTCCGTACCTTCGTTAAACAGCTTACGAACATACTTATCAAGTACATCCTCCTCGCCAAAATTCTTTTTAGGTGAAAGAAACCCTGGTGCATTCCCCACATTATAGTGGAACCAATATTCCTTAAAAGGGTCACCACCTGAGTCTGGAACAATACGAATGACGCTTTCGCCATCGGTTGGTTTCCAAAAAAGGCTCTTATTTGAACCACCCTTGTTTTCTGAAGCGGAAAGCTTCGCTCGCATTTTACTTAAATCAATAGCCATTTTTTTATCCTTATTATAAGACAGAACGTTTTCCTGTCTCGCTTTGTATATGGTTAGTATAGTACATTATGTACACTTTGTCAACAGAATATCTCGATGAGAAAAAGCCGTAAGATACTTCTTGAAACTCGCCATCTCTTGCTTTCTCCAATTTACGAGATACTAAATCCAAAACATTGCCTGTTTCTTTCAATGTTTCTTCGCTGAATATAAAATAAAAGTGTTTTTCTCTTACCTTATCCAGTTCATAAAACTCTTGTTCTGCTTCATCACTAAGATTATACAATCCAAAAGTTGCAATTCTATTTTGTTCTTGTGGTTCTTCCATGTTCCCCATCAGAGGAGTTGCTTTGCTATAATACCGCATCTGATGCCAGATGTCAAGTATTTTTTCGTTGATCTTCTCAAAATAGTTGTCAATTGATATATCAGACAAGAGGTTAGAGATGCTTTTGTTAGAAACCATCCAAATTTTGTTGAACAGACCTGAACGGGCAAACTCTTGAAGGATATTTCTTATAACTCGCTCCCTTACCCTTCCGCTATTGTTCATAAATGAGGTGTCAGGCTGAATGTAAAGAAAGTTAATCTGTTTATCCTTAAAATTTTCCAAGACTTTAAGACAGGCACCTGTTATAAGGCCAGAACCTGCCATAATGCAAAGGATTTCATCAGATTTAACATTATTTTTTAACTCTGTAAGGTCAATTTGAACCTTTTCGGCCTCCTCGATTGTCTTTACTTTCGGAAACTTTATGGAAGCGTCACCATGATTATCAATTGAGTATGTATTGTAACCTTTGTGTTTGAATAGTTTACAGATTTCACGACCAGCATTGCCAATTCCAATTACCTCCATTGTGTTCCCAAGCTCCCCAAGGTCTTTCCGATCTGAATGTTTAATTTAAAGTTGCCGTATCTTGTATTTTTAAAGACGTTTTTAATTTGATTTAGTAATTGATGATCTTTTTTATTAAAATCTATTACCATACTATCGTGAATTAACATTGAAATATATGATTGGGCATTGTTGTCTTCTAAAATTTTAAATACCTTATAAACCTGTTCTAAAAACAAGTCTGATGCAGTACTTTGGACTAGGTAGTTAAGAGCATGATAATCATCTGCCTCGATTTCTCGATCAAAATCGGTTATGATTTTCCCATTAGAAAAGTATTTTTTTAACAAATCTTCTCTATTGTACTCGCGAGATAAAATCCGATCATCAGAATTTGGATTATACAACCAAGCAAAGATTCTTTTTTTCGCGTCAGAACGGCTTAGACGGTCTTTAAAAAGGTTATCAATGTTCCAGTCGTGGATATCCCCTTCCGGCTGCTCACGCCCAAGCAGCGCGGTAAAAACACGCAATTCAAAGGCATTGTAATCAAACTCAACAAAAAAATCGTTATTTGGGGTCACCATAGTACGATACTCTTTATTAAGGGTGAGAATGGGAAATGAAGAAGGGGTAGTAGATAACCGCCCAGTTACAGTCCCGAAGGTATTATACTGGATAAAAGCAGCACTGTTTGAAAATCTTTTAATAATCTTTTTAATCCGATTATCGTTTGCCGCTGCATAAACATTAGCAAGATTTAGATTAAGCCTCTTTTTTGAAATTGCATGAGTTAAACGCTCAATTTTTTCTAACTGATCATAGTTTTTTGGTTCTGGATATTTCTTAATTATTAAGGACATTGCTTCATTTTTTAAATTAAAAAAATCTTTAATAAATGACTCTTCTATCAATTCATCTAAACAATACTCTCTTGGATCATACCCACAAAAACTATAAGACTTAAGAGTATTTTTAATCTTATTTTGTAGAATATTATAGTCTCGCCTTTCCTTGTTAGGCAGGAGTTCTACAATTTCTTTTCCCTTACAAAACAATCTAACAAACTTAACATCAGTAGGTAAACCTTCCTGATAAGCCCAAGTATATTTCATACCCTCTTTATAATCGGAGAATACTTTATTATTTGCATAGATGCTTTTGCAGTTGTTTTTTAAATCAATTTTTGAGAAAAACATTTAACCCTGAGAAAAGTCTGTACTTGGATCGACGGGTGAAACAGAGAACATGTTTCCCTCTTCGTCTTGCTGTACAAGTTTAGCAAACTCTTCCGTGCCTGTCAAGGGTTTTCTAACAGCACGGTGCCAAAAAAACACCAAGCTGCTTTTATTTTCATTGGAAACAGCCTGATTATTTTTTAAAAATAATTCTAAATAATTTATTGCTTGACCAGAAGCCGCCAATCGTTGTATAAAAGAAGTCCCCTCTTTAAAATTTATTGAGTCTTGGATTTTTAATAGAGGTAGAATATTATTAGATAAAGTTTTTACCACAGCAGGCTTCAATGAAATATTTTTTTCTTTGGCTCTTATGTTAATATAATATTGAATTTTACTTTTGTCAATAAGAATTTCGGCTTCGGTTCTTTCAATCTTTAATGTTTGAAATTGTTTTTTAAAAAGCTGGTCTACTTCACTTGAAGCTCTATAGCCGATATAAGATGGATATTTATTTATAAATCTCTTATACATACCCGCAAGAATAGAAAACAAAAAACTTATTGTAGTTTCAGAACTGTCAAAAAAGTTTTGTTTAATAAAATGTTTATCTAATATTACTTTTGGTAAGTCTGAGATATTTTGTTCTTTAAAATATTTACTGGCATATAATTCTAATAGCTTTTCAGATTTTATATCCGCTATTAAAGTACCAGGGTTGTTTGGATCAATCCTCAGCCCATTCACTTTTGCAACATAGTTTAATACTGGAAACCTTACATCGTTTAAAATAGTAGCTTTGTCTTCTTCATTGCTCACATTAAAAAAATCAAAAGCCATTCCAGTGTTATAAATATTATAAGAGTTGGATTCATAATATCCAGTAGAAGTGATTGGCATGGTTTGATTAATAAACCACACATAAAATAAATTTAAAAAGTCGTTAAAGCCTTTTATTTTATTTGTATTTTTTATTGGGTTTAAAACCTCATTGAAAAATTGAATATAAACTTTATCAACGTGTTTTTGATATGGTTCGATAGGACTATATGCTTTCACAATTTTAATATCGTTAAGATTACTTTTTGGGTGTCCTCTGCGCTTATTGTTGTATTGGTCAAAGAAGTTTTCAGCAGCATCAGCGACAAAATTTAATAACTGAAATCCATTTTTAAATTGTTTTAAAACTTCACGATCTAATTGGGGTACGATTAATCTATTTTCATAATCGTACTTTATATATTTTTTATTTTTATACCAAGTATCAAGTTGATTATTTAAGTTATCACCTTTTTTATTAACTTGTCCTATTGGCAAGTTTTTATCATTAATTTGTTCTTTATAAGCTTTTCTTGATTTATAAATATCTGCGGTACTTGATTGATTTGAAATTGAATCAAGTACAACATTGTTTTCTTCTTCAACTTTAAGCTGTTCTTTTTTTTTAAACAATTCTTGTATATTGACTTTCATTGTACTTTACCCCTCTGGAAACTGCTTAAATTCACCTGCTAGGCCACCGAACAAATTGTTTGGTACTGATGCTGGCGGTGGCGAGGGCGTGATGAGCGGGGTCGGTGCAGCAGCAAATTTTGGATCAGGCGGCAACTCTATTTTATCTGCCTTAACTGAAAGGCTATCATAATTATCAGCAATATAAGAACTTATAGTTTCATTAAAATCGTTTGCCGGAAAAAGAACCTTATTATCTTCTAAATCTTTCAACTTAGCTAATAATAACTGAGAATCGCGTATTAAAGTCGATGCATTTATAGTTTTGGTATAAGTGCCTTGAGCTAATTGCAAATTATCAGTAACATTGCTTATAGTGTATAGTCCACCAATTTCAAAGTCGTTTGATCTGTTTTGCTCTCTTAGTCTTTGTAAATCTTGTAGAGTTGGATTGTCAGGTATTCCTGCCACACCTTTTCCTAAAGTATAACTTGGAACATAAATCAAATTACTAAATTCATATATTCTGTTGCCAAACAATGTAGCGCCAATAGTATACTGATAATTTGTTGAAATAATATCATCTGCAATCCCAGGTTTTTTTTCATTTAAAACATGAGACAAGTTGGTCAATGTATCATCTGAGTTTGAATTGAAAGATATTTTTTGCAACAACCCATTGGATGAGCCTATGATTAGTTTACTTATTCCTGTATCAAGTAAGTTTGAATCTTTTTTAAAATAATTTTCTCTAAAATTTGCAATTCTTTTTCCTAAAAATATACCTGAATTTTCATATAAAAGATTACTACTTTGTCCTATAAAAAAACAACCGTTTGAAGCTCTAATATCTGCCGAATCGAAATAACCAACACAAAAATCCTCAAAAGCTTTAGAGTCGCCTTGAAAAAGACTGATTTGTTTATTTCCTGGAACTTGTTCCAGGAAATCCTTTTGATACTTTGTTTCATCAAAGTGATAATATGGATAGGAGAGCGAAGGAAACGCAGCAATATTTGATTTGTTTACGACAACTGTTGGTATGACCTTTTGAACAAAAAAGTTAATAAATTTTTTAAAATTTGCATTTGGATAGTTTTTAAAAAAATCAATAAGGGCTTGTTTTAAACTGTTTTCGGTAAAAGCCAAGTCGCCAATATTACACCAATATTTATTTCCGTTGGGTAAAGGGTAAGCCACATTTCCTAAAATATAATAAGGCAAATCAAATTGAATATTGTTGACTTTATCATATTTTTCTGATAAATCATAAATTCCCCTTAAAATATCTTTGAAAAAAATAAAGGATGTCTCTCCTTGCTTGGGTGACGTTTTTGTAAAATAACTATTAATTATTTTTTTTGCGTTTTTACCAACATCTGAAAGTATCTTTTTTGAATTACCATCATTCGGGAAGGCGTCGCTCATAAAAGTCATAACGACCACCTGATCTTCTAAGGTGCTTACATTATCCAATTTAAATCTATTATCACTTTTTGCACTTTCAAAGTAAGAAATATCTGGATTTCCTTCTTTTCTACCAATTTTTACATTAAATATGTTATTGATTGTTTTTATGCCATTACTTGTTTCAATTCCTGTTGTTAACTTATAAGAATTAAAAAGATTATTTTCTTTAAAATCTTCTATAACAAAGTTTGCAAAAAG
>Ga0208299_1001628_pt1 | contig 16352 bp, 36 predicted proteins | sample 15_taG_FD_184089 | JGI IMG/M metagenome (GOLD analysis project Ga0208299, IMG submission 184089) | Marine viral communities from the Subarctic Pacific Ocean - 15_ETSP_OMZ_AT15312 metaG (SPAdes) (version 2) | ecosystem: Environmental > Aquatic > Marine > Oceanic | place: Pacific Ocean | collected...
ATGGATTACCCGCCGATGAGCTACAACCGTGACCAGTTCTGTATGGACAAGGATGATTTCATTGCTGCGATGCCTGATGGCTTCCTCGTCACTACTCAGGCCACGGATGGCAGTTGGGTGATTCTTCATTGTTGGAGTGATGTTCGATTCTTCCCGCCTGAAAATGATCCGCTGGAAGATGCGATTGACGAACACATTAACCCTACCTAAACCTCAAACCGGGGGGCTTCGGTCCCCCAAAGGAGCTACATCATGGATCATCCACTTACAGGGCTGGCTGCACTTGCCGGCATCTTCCTCTTCGCTCTCATAAGCTTTGCAGTCCTCATCCCGGCGATTGATCGTTGGGAGAGGGCAAACGAATATCCCTTCGGCATGGCTTGTGACCACTATCCCTTCAAACTCAACACGGAGTGCATCAAATGAAACATCTCAAAGATATTCACTGGTGGTGGCTTGGAGCACAGGCTACTGCTTGGCAACTAAGCCCAACACTCACAATCATCGGCTGGATAGTCGGTATCTTTGAATGGTATCTGCTGTTCACCGGCCAATTCCTCCTAATGTTCATAAGCTTCATCTCATGGACGATCATCTCTGCATGTGCCGGTTTCTTCTACTTTCACCGGAGTAAGCGCCATGTATGAGAAATTCATCATAGGTGCAGTAGGGGCCACAGGCTGCGTTCAGCTTCTGGCTCTTGTCTCTGGTGACCTGATCCTGTTCACCGAAATGATCCTCGTAGACATCCTCATGTTTGCTCTGTGGATGCTGCCAACTTTTAACCGCAAATAGGAATATTTACCTGAAGAAGGGAACTTAATCATGAGCATCAAATACATCCCTTATCGTGTCGAGCTTTACCACAGATGGCCTGACGGGACCGTGATTCATGCTGACGAGTATTCAGAGCATGAGTACGGATTCAAGGGTGATGACTTTGAAACACTTCGACTCGACCAACTCACGACTGAACAACAACTTGAAATGATGGGAACTTAATCATGACCATGTTTTACGCTGGTATCGGCGCACGATCCACTCCACCTGATGTTCTTGCTCAAATGAAACGCATTGCCTCTCGCATGGAACGTGTTGGGTGGATATTGCGCTCTGGCGGTGCACAAGGCGCAGACAGTGCCTTTGCATCCGGCACCAACTGCAAACACATCTACAAAGCCTGTCATGCCTCTAAGGCCTCTATTGAGCTTGCCTCAAAGTTTCACCCTGCATGGCATCGCTGTAATGATTTCGTCCGCAAACTTCACGGCAGAAACATGATCATCCTGCTTGGGCCAGCGCTTAATCAGCCTGTTGAACATGTGTACTGCTGGACTCCCGGCGGTGATGTTGCTGGTGGCACAGGTCAGGCCTTACGTGCTGCTGCTGAATTCGGAATTCCTGTCTATAACCTTGCAAACTACGGAGAATCATCATGAACACAGTACGTATTTACGACGACCTTGGAATGCACATTCACAGCTTCCAGAGCAACGATCCCCACGGTGATTACACCACAATCCGTGTACCGGAGAATGGCTCGTACATGGTGGAGCCTATCGATGACTTGCGTGAGCAGGTTGAGGCTGAATTCGCTGCATATCAACAGGACTACGAAGATGCACTTGACCGTGACCTGCGTGGTGAGTGGTCAGACCGTCCTGAAATTTGAAAGATCAGGGGGAAGTTACGGCTTCCCCTTGATAACGACCGAATAAAGAACGCCTTCGGCATTATTAAATGAAAGAGAGCAAATCAATGACTATCCACAAGAACACATCAACTGAAGTGCAGGATCAACACAATGAACTCCATGAAATTGAAGTCCATGACCAGTATGTGCAGGAACGTGCTGCAATCTACTGCGACATCGTTGACGGATTCGCTGACTCAGGTGAATTTCGCCAAAAGCAAGTCGCACGTAGCCTCTGCTATGGCATCTGGAAAATCCTTGCAAATGACGATGACTTCAGCATTGCAGGAAACCTTGACGCCGCAATGGTCCAGCTTGAGCAGCTTGAGCAGAACGAAGATGGCTCCCCGAATCAGCAGGACAACGGCCAGAGCAATGGCAATGACATCATCCGGCTTCAATACAAGGTTCAAGCCCTTCTTGAAGAACAGTCTCACTTCGGTGCAGAGCTTGAGGCAGCAAAGGTCGCCTTCTACAGCTACACCAAGGAAGAATGGCTTAACCCCAACGAGAGCAAAGCCAACCGTGAGAAGCGCGGTGCAAATGCCGGTAAGGTCAAGCGCCTGTCCATTGCTGAAATGAAAGCGGCAATTGATCAGGGCAGACAGCAAATCAAGGCTGCATAATCACAAGGCTGGAGGGTGTCACAACTCTCCAGCCTCCCTTTTTTTGATCGCTCTGGGAACAAATCATGCTCAATAAACAAACACAAAAATCGCTCATGGCTTGGGTAGATGAATCACATCCTCGTGCTGTAGCTGTTGCAGTCGGTGCATTGCTGGCAATCGGCGTCATTGCAGCATATGGAATCCTTGGTGTGATATTCGGATGCTTCATGGCGATAGGCATGGCATGGAGCTTCAAGAAATTCTGCGATTGGGTGTAGCTCCCCATACCTGGGGGAGGGGCCGGAGCCTTATGACCACAGTCCCTCCCCCACCACTACCTCAGAAGGAGCTACATGCCTCTGGGGGCCTTCCGGTGGCTGCGACGAAAACGACTATCGACGTAAACGATAGCGACGAAAAAGACTAATCGACTGTTGGGAACCAACGCTCCGCTGGCTTGCACAGCAAACACGGACCTGTTGACTCTTACAGGAAAATATTCCTACTCTTGTGACGGAGGTTATCAAATCATGAACATCACATGGAATCCCGGACTGGTACTGGGTGCAGGAAAGACTGTTGCACAATTCGTAAAAAAATACGGAAAAGGTTACTTGCTAGGTGGCGACCCTGCCGTTCTTCAGGAGCTTGAAGCAAACCGTGCTGTGAACGAACAGATGGCTGTAGACCTTGCTGCGATCCGCAGTGCACTGGACGAAATCAATCAGAAGGAACTGACGCTGTGAAACCAACAATACACTACAAGCAGTTTGTTGATGACCTTATTGATCAAGCCGCATTTGATTACGGACTTGAACACCCTGAAGTGATTTTTGGCAGGAATGCATCTGGTTCGCATGTTTATTGCGCTGCACGTGTTCAGGTTCTTCAAAGAATTCGCCAAGACACCGATCTTTCATGGCACCAAATATCCATTCTCACGATGATGGACAAAAACAGACTTGAACAAGCATTTTACAGGAGCAAGAGAAATGAAACTAGCAGCCCTGTACGACCTGCTGATGAAGCCAAAGATAGTGCTTCACAAGGAACGTGAAGGCCCGTGGACTGTTCGGGTTATTCGCATTAACCGCCTGACCGGCATCAAGATGGAACGGTTGGGCAAGAAGTTTGACGACATGGCAGAGGCTATAGCGTTTTATCTGTCAATTATTGAAGGAGACACACAATGAACGTACACGCATTCGACCAGCAACAGGCTGACAACGGCTTTGTTGCCATGAACCACGCTGAGCCGGCATTCTTTCCGGTTACGATGCAGGAGATGCAGACAGACGATGGCTTCCGTGTTCCGGGTTATCGGGCTGTTCGTCGTGACGACACGATGGACATTCTGGCTGTTCACTCTGACGGCTACAACCTGACCCCTTATGAGGACAAGGTTGAAATCTTCCGTGATGCTATTCAGGAATCCAATCTGGATACCACTGGCATGATTGAAATGCTCGATATGTCACACAATGGCGGCAGGCTGTTCGGTGGTTACACACTTCCTGCTCATCGGGTTGAAATCAAGGAGGGCGACGAAGTTGCCCTGAAAATTGCCTACTGGGACTCATATGATGGTTCCCGTGCCCTGACGATCCGTGCAGGTGCTTACAGGTTTGCCTGTGCGAACTATGCCCTGTCTGGCAAGGACGTTGTGAACATCAAGCGCAAGCACACCAAGAACAATGATCTTGGTGGCATCATGGAGATGGTGATGGGCACACTGAACTCGTACATGGATGACACCGAGAACTATCGTCGGTGGACTGGAATCCCTGTTAACAGCCTGAAGGCCCAAGCCACCTTTGATGGCATTCAGGGAGCCACTGAGGCCCTCAAGGACAACCTTCTGAAGCGTTGGGTAGAAGCTACCCAGTACACTGGTGAAGGCACCTTGTGGGACTTGTATAACGTCTTCACGGCATGGGCTACCCACACTGAAGGTAAGGGTGGCAACCCATTGAACTCACAGGCACAGCGTATGGAGCGTGTCGTCAAGCTTCAGAACAGCCGTGTCTGGAATGAACTTCAACTCGCCGCATGACAGGAATATATTCATGACTCCTGACCAACGCATAGGCTATGCCCTTCACAGCATTCAGTGTGCTGTGAAGGAACTGGCAAGCCTTCAGCACCAGAATCCCTGGGCATTCCAGAGGGAATCTCAATGGATCAACAAACTTCACGGTGATCTTGGAAAGCTTGTGTATCGCCTTCCCAACGATGCTGAAGACATCTTCAGTCATCACTGGCGCTGCAAGACCGGCGAGATTGAAACCTCATCGTCGCAAAGCTTGCAGGAAGCACAGGACGACATTGACGACTATGCCCAACCTTTTTTAAGGGCCGGCATGAAGTATCTGTGTACGACTGTCACAGGCCCTGAGACATCCTGTCGCACAGACTGGTCTGATCAGGTTGTTGAGGCCGCAGGTTCTGAGAACGTCCTGCCATTTGTGAGGGCAGCAGAATGAAACAAAAACGACACGAAATCGTACTGGTAATCAGGGCTGATAAGCCATGCACCAAGGCTTTTGCCATAAACATGGTGAAAAAACTCGTTCATGGCGAATTCTACCCTCATTCTTGGGAAGACGAAGACCCTGAAACATTCAGGATTGTCGGCTGTAAAGGATCGCTCTCATGACCCACACACCCGGACCTTGGACTTTCAGCGATGAATACGTCATCGCCAAAGAAACCGTAATTGCTGACCCTTACTGCATGGCAACGAGGGGTCAATCTGATGAAGGTGAAATGGAAGCCAATGCTTCTCTCATAGCAGCAGCACCCGACATGCTGGAGGCTTTGGAGGAAGTTGCCAGTTATCTCGACAAGGAAGACTCTGAATCACTTGTTGAAACCGTCAACGAGGCCATTACCAAAGCAAGAGGCTCCCATGACTGACAACCAACTCCAAGCCCTGCTCATGGACCTTGCAGCCGAATTCAGAAGGCTCAAGCGCATCTCCCGCAAGAAAGAAGGCGTACCCCCTGCCCTGTGGCTCAAGACACTTCAACTCGGTGAGGGTCTGTGTGAACAGGTTGAGCAACGCAACAACGCTGACTGGAAAGGCATTCACTGATGACCAGAAATGTAAAAGAGATCGAAATAAATCGCTATCATTACGGCGACAAAGACATTGAGTTCATTTCAGATGTCATTTCTGACTATCTTAAAGAACAGGACATCTATGTGGAATCTTTTTCATGGAAGATAATCGCATATGTTAACACTCCCGAAAGTAAGGGCCGTTCATCTCAAGCTTAAGCCCCGGTGCATCCTTTGAGCCAATGTTGGCGTATTGGGTATAACGGCTTTCTTCCATTTCAAGCCAACCCTTGTCTGAAGTCTTGTTTCTGTGAAGGGTATATACCTGATCAAAGGCAAGCTTCAGTCCTTCACCACCACGGGTGTTGCCATCCTGATTAACCTGTGCCGCAGCCATGACCCAGATGTTATGAATACGGGCAAGGTTGGCAAGTGCCTGTGCAGCATACTCCAGATGCTCTGTACGGTTCGCTGAGTCCCCTTTGATCAGTTGCAGGTAGTCGACTATCACACCTTGCACCTGATGCTCTGTGACAGCCTCCTTGACCGTCTTGTGGATGTAATCCAGAGACATGCCAGGGGCATTGGAATACAGCACCGAATCATGAGCCATTGCCTGATGCATACGGATGTCGTTAACGCGATCTTCCTCCATGTTGGTCAGGAAGTCGGCACTGTTGAAACCCATCTCTCGGGCAACAACACGATGTTCAAGCTCACCTGCGTGCATCTCGCCAGTGATAAACAGATGTTTGATGTCACGGATATTCAGGTTGTGGCTGATGGTGGAAAGCAGGATTGTCTTGCCGACTTTCTTACGAGCCTGAAAGCCATATGCCTTGGCCGGGAACAAGCCGCCATACATGCACTTGTCGAGGATCGGTAAACCTGTTGAGTCTGATTTCTTGGGCCTGTCCAGATCAGCAACAACCTGTTTCAGCACTTCGGAGCGTTTGAGAATTGTGAAATTCTTCATAGGGTCAGTTCTTCCTTGGTGTATGTCTTAGGCGCCAACGGTCCAGCTTCATCCAGTTCACGAACAGGCTTTGCCTCCAGTTCGTCCAACCAGCCCTGACCGTTCAGCCACGTTGAGGGGTGTCGAATGTATTGTTTATCCGTTTCCGTGCAGGCGGCTGCATAGGCAACAGCACCGTTCAATATCTGATCGGCACTCGCACCTTCCTTGCGTGATTTCTCGTAAGCCTTAACGGCTTGACCACGCCCTACCCGCTTCGGATAGGCTTTGTAAAAGATTTCAAAATCTTTTGTGTAGTCAATGGGGCGCATATGGGGTGCTTTTGCGCCCCCTCTAATGTTATCTTTTATCTTGTTATCTTCTATTACAGACAGACTTTTCACACCTGTATTGTTTGTTTTCAATGACTTAGACCATCTCGTTTCTCGATTTTTGCGCAAAGTTTCGCTTTTCTTTGCGACTTGTAACTGCGTTCTTTCGAGCTTACGATTGATAATCATCCCATCAACGATGTCTAATTTACCTGCATCAATCAGTTCGGATCGTATCCTTTTCCAGCATCTTGTGGTGGTGCCAAGCACTCTGGAAATCATGTGGATGTCATCTTTCAACCGACCATCACATGACCATAATTTGAACAGCAAGGTCCAATAGGCACCTCTGCATTCCATTGTTAAACCTTGTGAACCGGTCAGGGCTTCTTCGACGTAGACAGGCATGACCTTACTCATAGGCAATCTCCTGCAGGTGCTCTGTCCAGAACCTTGCAAGCCAATAGGCGTCAGCTTCGTTATCGTTTGCGTACTCAACATCGTGAGGCATTGCCGACATCATCATCTCCTTGTCGGCGTTACCTTTCCCAGTAGCGAGTTTCTTGATGGCTGAAGGATGCACATCAGCAACCATAATCTGTCGGGCAGCAGCCTGTATTTCGATGAGGCCGGCAAGACTGTAGGTAATCAAAGCTGTCTTCGCATTTCGGGTGTACGGAGTTTCAAAGACCAGCATTTCAGGATTGTGTTGATCACACAGTTCGCCGAGAGCCTTTGAGAAGGCCCAGAGAATCATAGGCCGGTTTCCACGATGTCTGGACAGGTCGATGGTCCCAAGGGCGTCCAGTGAGCCACTGTGACCCATTAAACAGTACCCGCTAACTGTTGCCTGATCGACGGCCAGCAAGGTATCTGGAATGGACTGAACATTGCCATGTTTCGCCATGATCACTGCTCCACGGTGCTATTGGAAAGTGACACTCTGAGCATTTCCTGAGCTTCAGGTAATTCTCTGGTTTCTTCGTTGATGAGGTCTTCGATGGTAAGTGCATCAGAGACGCTGACCCGTCCATTATACGCATGTAACAGTTCCCTCCAGTAGCGTACTGGGATATAATTCCTGTCCCGCCATTTATAAACATTTATGGCTGGTACAGATAATTCTTCAGCAAGCTTGGGCACCGAAGGCCAAGCAGAGTAAAGTTTTTCAATGTAATCTTTGGTTTTCAAGGGGTTTTGCCTCCTTCGCAAAAAAAACGGGTTGACTCGTTTTGGAAGGATGTTTATACCCTAGACATATGAATATATTCAAGGAGAAAATTTGAATATGGCTAAAAATAATATGGCTCTCTGGGACAAGGTCTGCGTGACTGATCCCAACTCTACCAAAAAAGTGAATCAGCGTGGTGGCTTCACAGCCATTGACGCCATGTCACAGATCAAGGCGGCGACTGAACAGTTCGGTCCTGCCGGCCAAGGTTGGGGATGGAAATTTTCAGAACCAATCTTTCCCGGCAACAACACGATCGTCGTGAAATGCAAAATCTGGACTGGCAGTTCTGACCAGACCATCGAGCAATTCGGCCAGAAGAAACTCGGCACTGAGGATCGTCCTGACGAAGATGCTTTCAAGAAAGCCGGCACTGATGCCCTGACAAAATGCCTGTCATATCTTGGATTCAATGCTGACGTATTCCTCGGCCTGTTTGATGACAACAAGTATGTCGAAAAGGCCACTCAGGCAGCAGCCCTCAACAAGAAAGACCCTGTTGCCTCTATCCAGACAGACTGGACTGGTTGGGCTAACGGCGTTGTTGAGAAGCTTGAGGCTGCAACGACTGAAGAAAAGCTCATGGCACTCGTGAAGGCCGTACAAGGCCAGCAGAAGCTTGCTAAAGAGAAATCACCCACTGATGCAGCATTGGTCACAAAGGTCTTCAACGAGCGTCTGATGGACCTGCGTGACTCATCAAAGGAGGCGGCTGAATGATTGCAGATAAATTCATGGGATGGCTTGCCATTTCAAACCCCGGCGATAAAGCCTCGTATTACGAAGGGGTTTTGTTTCTGGATCGTGAACTGCGGTACAGGGATGAAGACGGTAAGTGGCGTAAACATCCTGAAGCCATTGAAGCCAGCAAAATCGCTGATGCCGTTTATGAAGCTTCTTTGAAGAATCTGGTTTACCTGACCCAAGAACGCTCTCTGAACGGCTACAATTACATCATGACGAGGGCCACTAAATGAGTGGCGTGAAGCATGATGACGGTAAAATCAGGTATGACTTAATACCTGCTTATCCACTGTTTGAAACAGCCAGAGCTTTCACCATCGGTGCCACGAAATATTCTGACAGGAACTGGGAACAGGGAATGTCATGGTCAAAGTATTTTGCGGCAATGATGAGACATGCTTGGGCTTGGTGGTCTGGCGAACGTGATGATCCTAAGGACGGTCAACACCACCTTGCAGCCGTAATCTTCTGTGCCATGGCATTGATGGAATACCAACGCAGGAGTTCTGGCACTGATGATAGACCCCCCGCCTATCTTGACCAGTGAATACTTTGAAAGTCCCGGAATTACAAATCACCGGCTTTTGTGGGTGTCGGTAATTCTACAAGCATTTAGGGATTCCTCTGAAAACACAGAGGTGAGGGACGCTGACGCGAAGTGGCGAAAGCGTTATCGGGATACAGCCCGGAAATGGCTGTTATCTCAAAGTGATGACTTCAGGCAAGTATGCAGCATGGCTGATATAGACCCTGATGTTGTTTATAAAGCAGCCCTGATAAGGACTGAACAAAATTGGCCTGTAATCAAAGTTGGTTTGTTGCAGTCCTGTATGACACAAGGAGAATAACCATGTCATTCAATAAATGTACTTTCTCAGGAAACATCGGCAAGGACGTTGAAGTTCGTGATGCTGGTGGTAACAAGGTTGCCAATTTCAGCATTGCTGTGAATGGCTTCAAAAAAGAAGATCCCGCTATGTGGGTCAATTGCTCCCTGTGGGGCAAACGTGCCGAAGGTCGTTTGACTAGCTACCTGAAGAAGGGTCAGCCGGTCATTGTCTGCGGTGAGCTGAAGGTTCGTGAATACGAATCCAACGGCAAACAAGGTCACTCTGTTGATCTGAATGTCTCCGATGTTGAGCTGATGGGTGGTCGTGATTCTGCGGTATCAACGGATGCTGCAAATGACGATGACGTGCCCTTTGACGCCGCTGAAGGTTTGTAGGTGGAAGGTTGCTCCCAAAGGCCCTGACTGGCCTTTGTCTCCCCGGCAGCATATCCCTTGTGCTGTCGGGGGTTCTTTCTAAGACGAGTTGATGACGTTACGTCTCAATGCATGAGAGAGAAGTAAAATGATTAACAAATACACATACCACGGCAAAATTGGCGGCACATATGCCTGCGTGATTGCCAAGGGTGATCATTTTGGTACAACACCGGCAGACATCTGGGCTGTACTCACAGGCAAGGAAAAGCCTGTAGACCTGACCGACAAGCTGCCGGTACAGATCGGTATTGCTACTGAAGATGTAAACGTCCGGTTCTTTGAGAAGCGTTCAAAGCTCACTGTAGACCGGTCTGAGCGCACTCTGGGCGTCTGGGAGCATCCTGAGCATGACTTTGCTGTTTGCCAGCCTGACGGGCTTGTGGGCAAGGACAGCTTGTTTGAAGCCAAGCACACCAGCAGTCGTGGCGACATGATGAAGATGGCTTACGAAACATATTACCCGCAGCTTCAACACAATATGGCTGTGACAAATATGCAGCGGTGCTACTTCAGCGTGATCTTCGATAACAACCGGATTGAGTATGAGGTCATCAATCGTGATGACGAATACATCAATACCCTGATGGAACGTGAAGCTGCCTTTTGGGAAATGGTCAAGATGGACCTGCCCCCGGAAGGATATGTCGATCCTCTAGCGCCCAAGAAGCCGCCATTCAAAGAGGTGGATATGACTGGTAACAATGAATGGGCCAATCACGTATTTAATTATCGTGAGTTTGAATACGGAGCAAAGGCATTTGCTGAAGCCAAAGAAGGCTTGAAGGAAATGGCACCGAAAGACGCCAGAATCACCAGTGGTCATGGCTTGACTGTCAGTCGTGCCAAGAACGGAGCAGCAAGATTAAAAGTAGAATAAGTCGTATTGTTAGACACAAACATAACACTTTTCTCCGTCAGACCTTGCCTATACTATCTTTAGTCCTCTCCAACTTTTAATTAATAGGGGTGTTTGGTAAATGAATTTAGAAAATTTTGTCCTTGGTTTAATATGTGGGTTTGCAAGCAGTGGTACACCGGTCAACTATATTATTGTCAAGAGACTGGCTGAAGCATCAGCAAAGGCCAGTATTGCGGAAGCTTTTGATAAGCTTCAAATGAAGGGCGTTATCAGCATCGACAGTGAAGGTGTCATAAAACACATCAGCCACGACATGGACCTCGAACTGAATGACGGCGCAACATGAGCCACGAAAACCTTGATAAAGTGAAAGCCGTCTTCAAGCTTTCATCCGTTGCCGGCAAATACATGAAGCTGGAAAACCGTGGGAATGGAGAATGGTTGGGGTTATGCCCCTTCCATTCCGAAAACACACCATCGTTCACGATAAGTGATCCCAAAAGGTTCTTTCACTGCTTTGGCTGCGGAGAGAGGGGTGATCTGTTTGACCTGATGCAACACTTCACAGGAGCAAACATTCCCCAGATCAAGGAAATGCTGACAGGAGAGACTATGGTTTTCCATGATATTGAGAGTCAAATCAGCGAATTCCAAACGAAGGCATTCTATGATGAGTTGGAAGATTCAGAAGAATTCCTTCCGATGATCATCGATTATCTTCCCAGACCTGACATCTTCAATCACAGCCAGCTTGGCAGTCCGGTCTACATCTGGAAATACACCAACGAACAGGGGCAACGCTTGTGTTACGTCTGTCGTTTTTCCGGGAAAAAGTTTAGGACTAAATCCCTATGGAAGGGACAGGAGTCCTTTAAAGAAATCTGGCAGTGGAAGTCACTACCTGCTCCAAGGCCCCTGTACGGCCTCTGGAAACTCACTGAGAGGCCATTGGCCCCTGTAGTGATGTGTGAGGGCGAGAAGGACGCAGATGCTGCCCAGAAGATTCTGCCAGACGTTATTACGATGGCATGGCCCAATGGAGCTTCAAGCATAAAGCAATGCGACTGGAGTCCACTGGATGGGCGTGAAGTGATTATGTGGCCTGATGCCGATGATCCCGGCTTAAAGGCTTCAGTGACGCTTGGTGAACGTTTAAACGGCCTTGTGAGGTCATTCAATGTATTCACGCCACCATCCGGTGTTGTGAAGGGATGGGGTGCAGCCGATGCCTTGGCAGAAGGCTGGCCCATTGTGCTGGCATAGGAGGAAAACAGCATGAAAGTTTCGGTTATCAAGGGCTATAAGCAAAAGACGCTGCGCTTTGCCATGACAGATTATGTCATGAAGAAACTTGGTTTCGAAAAAGGTTGCCGTGTTGATATTGGCAAGTCTGCAAAGATCATTGATGGCAATGTCTGGGTTCGCATCTTTCAGTCTGATGCTGGTTACAAGATCAGCCAGCATCCGGTTTATACCCATAACAATTACCTGTCCTTTCCACTGGACTGTACGCCACTTGGCGACATAGACCTGTTCCGGGCAGTACCATCGGAAACCCTGCACAGCCAGACCAATGGTTCGGGCTTCTATGTTCGCATTCCCGGCAAGTCCGAGCGTGATTACAAACCACGCAAGGCTGTTCGTCGCAAGACAGTTGAACACCCTGTTGAGGCTGTTGCTTCTGACAGGATTATTAACCCACCACTAAAGCTGGTCACGAACACAGTCGAGAAAGAGCTTGCGATGCTTCGCCTTGAGGTTCGTGACCTCATCGCTCACCAACATGCCCCCAAGCCGGGATTCCTCAAGAGGCTCTTTGGGGGATGAGGTTGTACCATCCTGCCGATATCGCAAGCATGTTTGGCTGCTCCACCAGACGTGCGCGAGAAATAATCCGTAAACACGGTTTCTATCGGCGGGATGGTCGCCTATTGTTTCTGACAGAGAATGACTTACAGAATCTGTTGGAGGCGATGGATTGCTCAAACTCAGGCGAAAGGAGGGTTCGCCTAATTGGTACATCAGGGGCACCCTCAAAGGTACATACGTTGAAGAAAGCACTGGCACTCGCAACAAGGACATAGCTGAACACGTGCGGGTGAAACGTGAGGCTGAAATACTTGAACAGGCCGTATTCGGCTTTGCCAAAACTTCCACATTTGCAGATGCCTGTCTTTCCTACATGGAACAGGGTGGCGAGAAACGCTTTCTGCCGGCATTACTTGAACACTTTGAGACAATGAGGCTTGAGGACATAGGCCAGCAAGAGATTGACGATGCTGGAAAGTCCATCTACCCCTCTGCTGGTCCCGGCACACTGCTGAGACAACTTTACACACCCATGAAGGCTGTGCTAAGACACGCAGCACACAAGGGCTGGTGCAAGCAACCCATGCTGAAGGCACCAAAGCAGCCAAAAGGCAGGGTAAGGTGGTTGACTCCTGCTGAAGCAGAGTCGCTTATAGAGGCTTGTGAGCCTCACCTGAAACCGTTGACTGTATTCCTGTTCGGAACAGGAGCCAGAATTGGTGAGGCAATGCACCTTGAGTGGCGTCACATTAATCTGGAAAAGAAACGGGTTATGTTCATCAACACCAAAAACGGTGAAAGCCGTGGAGTGCCACTTCACAACAGGGTGCTGCGTACATTGTACAGGCTTGACCAAAATGGCACGAAAGTGTTCAAGAACCGCAAGGGAAGAAACTATACAATGAAGCACAGCAATGGTTCACAGATACAGACAGCCTTCAAGGGGGCCTGCAAACGTGCAGGAATTGAAGACTTCACACCACACGACTGCCGACACACATGGGCAACGTGGTTGTATGCTGAAACCAGAGACATAGGGGAGCTTATGCAACTTGGCGGGTGGAAAACTGCATCTATGGTGATGCGATACGCTCATACAAACCCGGATCACCTTGCTGATTCGATTGCCAAGCTGCCCTGGAGGACTTGATATGTTATTTCACAAGAACATCTGGCGAGGTATCGATTCCTTGGCAGAGAAGAACGACCTGAGCACATCAGGGCTGGCTGTAAAGGCTGGTCTGGACCCTACATCGTTCAATGAGAGCAAGAGGATCCACAAGAACGGCAACGAACGCTGGCCCAGTACTGAGAGTATCTCAAAGGTACTGGATGCAACACGCACAAGCTTTGATGACTTTGCCATCCTGTGTGCAGGTGGTGGGCTTCACAGTGTCTCGACACGTATCACATGGAAGAACTACCTGAATATGATCAAACAGCTTCTTGCCAGCAACAAGTCTGACGTCAAGGAAGCTGAACGTATGCTTGCAGAGCTTGCAGATCGGCTTCAGAAAGACTTACCCGGAGGACCATGATGAAAATTTCTTTTCCCAAGAGCGACCCCAATCCCAAGAGCGACCCCAAGAAACTGGATTATTGCCATGTGGATGGGTTTGAAGTGTATAAAATTGGACATAAATGGCATGGCAGAGACTTCAACATATCATTTTCTGCGAACAGTAAAAAAGAGATTTTAACACTAATCAAAAACAAATCCGGGAAAAATCCGGGAAATGGCGCTTGAGAATTTGAAGGTGAAAAGCTCTGTAAGTGGCGGAGAGTGAGGGATTCGAACCCTCGGAACAGTTGCCTGTTCACTCCCTTAGCAGGGGAATGTGGTCCTATCCGGGGAGGCACTGAACAGGACCACAACCACACAACACATAGGGAGAATGACCAATCTGGTCAACGCCTTTGTAGCAGGTTGACTGAATCCTGTCTACAAGACTATTTTCCGTTATACGCAGGACAATGTTCCTATAATCCGTGAAATAACACACACATCCGGGAAATATCCGGGAAATGCTGGAAGGGAATTCACTGATGATTGAGCTTGAACTTACAAACGCTGAAGCTCGAAGAGGAAAGATAATGATTTCTGACACCGATCACAAAAAACTAAATGTCCTTCTGAAGAAGTACCTGCGAGCTGACGGTTTGGCCTTCCGGGCGTTCGTCAGATACCGCTGGTGTGGGGCTGGAACCTATACTGCCAAACAAACTCACAAAAGGTACGAACACTGGTCAGAGAAGGCCAGTGAGTACCTCGTCGACATTGCAAACATCACTGGCCTTGACCTCGATGAGTGCGAGGACATGCGGTGAAGAGTGCGTCCAAAGCAGCCTTGGCGAAAGGTAATTTCAACAAAACAGGGTTTATTTTCCACCAGATACGAAACACTTGAATGTGGTCATACAATCCAAATTGTCGGAAGTAAAAACTACGACCCTCCTGTTGCAAAAAAACGACGCTGCAAAAAATGTGAGGCAGAGTAATGACAACAATCCTTCACAGCTAAACCACCACTAACCCACACCACCCCTGCTGCTGGCATGAAAACCAGCGCGGGGGTTCGGCGGGATTAAAGCCCTGAACTGCCCCTCAGTTCATCACACTCCACACCATGTCGAACAACGTCTCGCCACCAGCCACGAACAAGATCAGGGCCAGCATCAATGTAATCAATGGTCGGGTCATCCGGCCAAGGGAACGACGGACAGTCAGAAACTACGGTTACGCTTTGACATGCGCCGAGCGATAGCAGTAGCGTCGTCAGCAGTACGAACTTTTTCATTGGCCTCATTCCTTGCCTTTGCGGCCTGAATTGCCGACTGGGCCGCAGCCTCGTTCTTGCCATCCTGTCGCAAACGTGCGTCACGGAACATCCCCGCCAGCAAGTTGCCGAGTTTGGCAAGGTTCGCCAGCAGGGATACCCAGCTAAACATCGTCGGCGTTTTTGGCTTTGCCGAAGTTCAGGCCAATGACATTGATCACATTGAGGATCATGCCAATTATCTTGTCGTCAGACTTCGTTGGTGTTAACGCAGCAACACCGGCACACGCTGTAACCAGTGCAGTGATAGCCACAAGCCAATCCGGCAATGCCGCTATAATACCCATCAAATTATCCATCTCTCATTTCCTTCCAATTTGTCAGTTCAAAGTGTGGTGCGTCTGTCAATCGCTCCGCAGGGTCGTCCTTAACCAAAATACCATTATTATTCCAATCGTATCCCCAGGTCAGGGGTATGTTGTGCATGACGGCGATGCCTTTCATCAGACCACCGAGATAGCAGAACCGCTCAAGGTCTTCCCAATCAATCGGATATGGCGCGATGTCTACAGCATATGACTTGCTGAAGTTGTGGGGGCTTTCACCATAAACGGCGTTTGACAAGCCCTTGTTGAAAGCTTCCATCTGTGCGGCCTCGTCACGCTCTGCACAGATAATGCTGAAGTCCATGTATTTGATTGCTACATTCAAGACTATCTGAAGCCGGGGGTCACACTGATGCAGCAATTCCTGTGACCGACGACCAAAGCTATACATTTTCAACCATCCTTGGCGAGAACGTATGTCGTTCTACCTCGCCATATTCATCATGCAAGACAATGGCCTTCATGGACTGTTGCGCTCTCCAGCCGTTGTTGGCTGCGTAACTATCCTTCGGGGCGAGTATCCGGTGACTTTCACAGACAGCCCCGGAATGCTCTTTCAACAGAACCTGATCATGGTGGACGTGGCCGGTGTGAATAGTGCGGTGTTCTGTACTGCCCCAGATCTCCGGGT
>Ga0208299_1001631_pt1 | contig 16323 bp, 17 predicted proteins | sample 15_taG_FD_184089 | JGI IMG/M metagenome (GOLD analysis project Ga0208299, IMG submission 184089) | Marine viral communities from the Subarctic Pacific Ocean - 15_ETSP_OMZ_AT15312 metaG (SPAdes) (version 2) | ecosystem: Environmental > Aquatic > Marine > Oceanic | place: Pacific Ocean | collected...
TTTTTAAAAATATATTCAGATTTATCTAGCTGTACAAGCCCTATCGCTGAAGATATATCATTCATTCGCAAGTTAAAACCAAGCTCAGGGTGAATAAATGTTCCACTTGATATCCTGCCATGATTTCTCAAATATAACAAATTTTCATATATTTCTTTATCATTGGTGCCGACAAATCCTCCCTCAATTGTGGTAATACTCTTGTCAGCGAAAAAAGAAAAACAACCAATTGAACCGAAAGATCCACACGGCTTCCCTTTCCAATTAACGCCAATAGCTTGCGCAGCATCTTCTATTATTAATAAATCATTCTTATCGGCAAATTCAACCAATTCGTCCATGTTGCAAGCTGCCCCATACATATGCACCGGCATGACAGCTTTAGTTTTACTAGTAACGACCCTCTCACAATCTCGAACATCAATTTGTAGGTCATACTCGTTAACATCTACAAAAATTGGAGTGGCGCCGGTGAGCACAACTGATGTCGCCGATGCAATAAAAGTGAAGTTTGGGACTATTACTTCATCGCCTGGTCCGACACCCATTGCCTTGAGGCCCAAGAAAAGACCCAAAGTACAATTTGGCGCCAAAACTCCATACTCAACTCCAACCATGGCACACAATCTTCTTACAAACTCTTTTGATTTGGGCCCCTCAGTGAGCCAATTTGTTTCGAAACAATCTGCGATGGCTGAATATTCTTCTTCGCCTACAAAGGGTCTCATCTGCGGGACTTTCAACTTATCTCCTCTATTCTTTTTGTTTTATCACAAATTAAAAGATCATACGGAGGTTTTTCATTCATTCGAAGCTCGTGATATTTGGCGCCCCAGGAGTCAAGCTGCTTGGTAGTAACATCTGTCCAATCAATCCCAGTTACGCAGCCGCGGGCTGTCCAATAAACAATTCTATTGCCCTGTTCGAACAAATTATTTATCTTCTCTATATTTTCTGCCATTGGTACGGCCTTATCGTATTCCAGATTATCAGGAGTAGCACATATAGTATTATCTATGTCAACATAAATTAACATTATTTCCCCCTCAAGCTTTTTCTTTTAGCCAGTTCGCTTGGATACAGAACTCTTTCGCCCTTAATTCCCATGGCGGACTCTATATCCCTGATTCCTTTTACTAGCTTGATCAAACCATGGGGCTCAATAGATGCCATTTGGTCGCTACCCCACATTGTACGATCTAAAGTAATGTGTCTCTCTATCCACTCTACTCCCATTGGGACAGTAGCAAAGGTTGTAACTAGCCCATATTCGTGGCCGCTGTATCCAACTGAGCTATTGGGGTATTTCTCTTTCAGGTGCAAGATATAGTTCAAATTAAGCTCAGAGTTTTTCGAAGGATAAGAAGAATTAGTGTGCATCACAACATCAGGGACAGAAAGAGACATTGCTTCCTGAATCTCTTCCTCAGTGCTCATGCCCGTTGAAATTATGAGAGTATCAAAATTATCTCTGGTATATTCCAACAACTCAATATCAGTGATGAGCGCGGAGGGAATTTTTGCAATATTTGTAAATTCCTTCATGAAATCAACAGATGGTTTATCCCAAACAGATGCAAACCACTTTATCCCTATCTGCTTGCAGTATGCATCGATTTCAGCATATTCTTCTTTTCCAAATTCAATCTTGTGTTTATAGTCGATGTACTTCATGTCACCCCATGGGGTGGAACGAACTTTGTCTCTCTGCTCCAGAGGGACGCATAATTCTGGTGTTCTTTTTTGAAACTTTACAAAATCACATCCTGACACTTTCGCAACATCAATTAGTTGTTTGCAGGCATCGATGGAGCCATTGTGGTTTATTCCTATTTCCGCTATTATATTAATCACCTTAATCTTCCTTCTTAAAATTTTCGAAATCATTTAAATAATCAACATCGATTATCAAATCTTCGCCGTTTAGAGGATAAAAGATCGTATCTTCATGAAACAAATTGTTGTCCAAACTAGACAGAATTTTTGATTTTGTAATTACGACATAGTGACAAACTTCAAAACAGTCCGGATACTCTTGTCTTCTGTATAAATCATGATTAACAACCTTGGAACCTCTACAATTGTCTAGTATATAATAACACATATATGGATGGTTGTCAACATGTTTTCTGCACAACAAGGAGCCCGCGCCCATATTCGAATAAAAATCATATATTTCCTGTATCTGCGAGAAAGTTCTCTGCGGATAAGTCAAATATAATGTAACCACATCATCTTCGGGTGCGATATTAAATTTTTCAATCACATCTTTTATGACAAACTTCATGCTGGTATCGTCTGTGCTCAACTCGCTGGTGCGCTTGAGAGTGCTAAATCCATATTCATCTGCTCTAGAAATTAGATGTTCGTCGTCTGTAGTGACGATTGTTCTGCTTCGCAAAGAATCAGGTATTTGTTTGGCTGTATAATCAAACAAATGTCTATTTTTATGAGGAAACCCTTTCGAACCCTCGCGTGCGGGGATTACAAACCAAACATTGTTCATAGTTCACCTTTTTCAAAGATTTCAAACCACGCATCCTTATTTAAGTTTATTATCTGCGACCCTCTCATGCTGGCGCTCTCGTTTAGAACCTTCAAATCATTATATAAGTTAGGACGAACTTTTGCAAATGCGTATTCCTCTTCTCTGGGGCGTACGCCACCATCTGCCGTTGCGTATCCCAAAGAATAATCTAAATCCATGCCAGTTATATAGATCGGATTACAGCCAAACAATATTGCAAACATAATCATTTCCATGGCGGTAGTGTCGCCAGTGCTACAATGCTGGGAATGTCCAGAAACTTCTTGCACCATTTCTTGTATGGTAGTTCTGTTTCCATCTATTCGAGAACAGCAATCGCCCATGGGTTCAAATCCGGCGAAGTTCTCAAAACATCGTGGTGGGCGCCACATTACTTTATTGCCCCCATATCCTTCGAAATCAAAATTTTGATTTCCCTCGTAATGTTTTTTAAAATTATTAAAAATATCGATACAGCTATGGCCCTTAAAGTGCCTTTGGTCATATGGCAAGTAATCAACTTTCAATTTGTCTTCTGCGAAATGTGGAGGGACCAAATCAACCGTATCAGCATAAAATACTGGACATTTAACTTCATTCATAATATGATATTGATTTTCTATATTCGTCTCATTGTTTGATAAGATCCAGTAATCAGGAGGAGTATTAAAATATTCATACCACCTGTTCGTCGATAATCTGATTAATTTTCCTTCGCGTTGAAGTTTTTCGATCTGATCCCTGTCTTTATTCAAGCTTGGGCCATGGCAACCTATCACACAGGGCACATTCTTATGTTTGTCAACAATATCACTAAAATTAAGTTTCATCTATCCCCCTTGCCTCGCATGTCAAGTATTTTTTCAATAGCTCCAGAATCAATATGCTCCCTTGCTTCTAAAAAATCCTCCATTGGCATGTCTCCAAAGTTGACTGGATTCCCGTGCATGTCGTTCAAAACCTTTGTAGCGTCATCAAGCGCTAAAACATAGTTGTGAAAATATTCATCACAAACTGGTTCTCCCATTTTGTCGAATGAAATCCCGAAATGTTCTTTCAGTTGTGGCCTAACGACTCGCCACATCTCCGTACCAGGATAGGCAGTTGCAGTGAACATACTTTTGTTAACTGCATTTTTAGCATTTTCATACTCTGCCGTATTCAGCGTGAAATCACGAGCCCAAAATTCTTGTTGCCACTTTATAAAAGCAACGCTCGTTTTTAGGTGCTCAAGGCCTTCGCCAGGATATGCCATAATCCAAGTACAATTTGGATGAATATTTGCTTCTTTACAATTCTTAATAGCATTAATCATTGTGGTGGGAAATTCGTACATGGCGCCATTAACACGATGAGGTGTCAACCCATTTCTGAGAATGAATCCGCCTTTTTGCATTTTTGTCAATGTATGTTCTGATGCTGATTCGGCGCCGAAGCCAATGTAGACACATCCGGACTCTGCCATGTCAAGCAGGCGGGCATCTCCTTCGTCCATCCTTGTGTGAGTTCCCCATCTAATTTTATCAAGGCCATACTCCTTAAAAACTGGAATCATTCTCTTGATCCTCTTCTTGTCGACGGCAAAATTGTCGTCAGGGAATCCGATAAAATCTAAATCATATTTGTCGACATATCCTCTTACTTGCTGCGCAATATGTTCACAAGAACGCATGCCATAATTCCTTTCTCCTTGGGCGCCCCTATAGCAAAACGCACAAGAGTAAGGACAACCACGACTACTAACAGTAGTTAAGCTTCTGTTCATGGTGAAGGGCGTAGCGGAGCTATTATTTGCTGCCAACCCCCACACTGGAACTTTTATATATTTTTCTAATAAATTATGTCCATAAGGATCTGATTCTAGAAGGTCCCAAGCAGCATAAGGAATTCCGTCCAAATCTTTTGGTCGATCTCCTTCATACTGAAACCTATGTTTGCCGGCGATTTCTCCAATATAAAATGGGCTCAATTTGTTCGAATTAATCGCACGATTGATGCCGGATTCCTTAATTACCTTAGCGTCGTGCAATATCGAAAGAATAATGTCATCGCCCTCAGAGCGACCAATTGCATCAAGCTCTGGGATCCACTGGAACAAGCCGGATTTTATTTCAGTCGCTAGGCCATTACCGGTGACAAGGAAACAATCAGGGTGGTGCCTTCTAATAATCTTAGCAACTTCTGTCTGCCATTTTAAAGTAGTTATTTTTCCAGAGAAAGCAATAACATCTTGATCGCCGACATTCTTGAGATGTTGGGTTATGAGATTTTCGGCTTCTGCGTAAGTGAGGTGCCGACCATTGGGAAGGTTTCTTTTCTCGGACAATTCATCCTTAATCCTATATCCATTCAAATCCAAAATATATGGTTCTGCGCCGTATTGTCGACAGATAGACGCCAGTATAGCTGGACCCTCTGGTGGGACATTCGGCGATGCTGACTCTCTCAGCGGCATATTAATAAAGGTAATTTTCATATTTGAAAAAGAATTAAACTTAAAAGTGCTCATGGCGTTTCCCTTACCGCGACTGGCTCAAAGCCATCTATATTCATTTTGTTTTGTTCGTGGGATGCGTTATAGAATCGAATGCCCCTATCAGCAGCGAGGCCAGAAAAGTATTTCAAATCGCCTATTATCTGATTTCTGTCCTGCTCTCTAGAAAGTGCATGGGCTCCTCCGACATTCTTATCGTCAAACAATTCTTTTGATTGATCAAAGCCAGCATGAGTCATCCCGCTAGAGTTAAAAGATTCTAAATATGAAAGATCCATTCCGGCGACTGTTATAGAGTCACACCCAAGCCAAAAAGCAAAGGCAATCATTTCGATTATTATCGTAATGGCTCTCGAAAAAGTTCTCTCAGAACCATATGCATCCGAAACTAATTTCTGAAGTATTTCAAAATCCCAATGCCAAGCTAAAGTGTCATCCAGATATTCTCTGTCTTTCAAAGAGTTTAGCATTTCTTCGAACTGCATACTGTTTGGGGTCGTTACAAAAATCTTTATTTTTCTATCAATGCAGTGCTGAATTGGTGTCTTTAGTACTTCCAAGTCGTTGCACCCGCACCAGAAATCTGGTTTGAAATCGTCGCCATAAAAGTCAGGAACTCGATAAAACCTGTTACAAACTAACTTTACATGGTCTCTATAATCATCTTTATTGATCTCCAGCAAGCTTGGGCCCAAGCCCATCACCAAACAATCTCTTCCAGCACAAGAATCTTTAAGATCATATAGGTTTTTTGTACACCTGATTAAAAGTTTCTTGTATTCTTCGGGCTCCACATTTCCAGTAACTCCCTTCCACTTGTCAACACCAAGCTCAGTCAATATTTTATAATATTCAAAATCTTTTACCATCTAAAATTTTCCTTATAGTGGCTTACAACCTTGTCTATTTCTTCATCAAACTTCTTTTTAGGCGCCCAGCCCAAGTTCCTCAATTTGCAGTCATCCAAAGCATATCTAACATCTTGGCCTGACCGATGAAAAGAAAAGTCGACATGCTGTTTCCAATTTTCATCTGTTCCGAAATATGATTTAACAATCTTCCGGACGGCTTCAGCATTTTCTTGCTCAAACCCTCCAGCCACATTGTAAATCTCGTTCATATGTCCAGAATCTATAATTGACATTACCGATGCGGCTGTGTCGTCTGCATGAAGCCAATTCCTGATTGGTGTGCCATTGTTATGCAACCTTATTTTGAGGCCACGATTCAAATTTTTGACCGACAGAGGAATAAGCTTTTCTGGATATTGCCCTATTCCATAATTATTTGTAGGCCGTATTATATTATATTTTAATCCATAAGTCCTGGCCCAAGCCAACACCAGCATATCGGCTGATGCTTTTGCGGCAGAATATGGATTACTTGGGCTTAATAGATCTTTTTCTGTGTGCGAACCCTCTTCTATATCTCCATAAACTTCGTCGGTGCTGAAATGGAAAAACACGGGTCGTTCTGCCACATTGGTCGGCTTGTGTCGAATTAAATCTAATAGGTTCTTAACTCCCATGATATTGCTGTGCATAAAAGCTTCGCTTTGAATTATGCTGTTGCCTACATGAGATTCTGCTGCTATATTAATAACATAATCACAATCGTATAAATGCTCTAAATCCTTAATATCTTTTTTCTCGAAGTAGAAATTGTCGTGCTTTCCAAACTCTTCCAAGAGAGAAAAATCTGCCGCATAGGTTCCCTTGTCGACGCCGCGGACAATCCATCCCCTTTCAAGACATTTTCTGGTAACATATGCACCTATAAACCCTAAACACCCGGTTATATAAACAATTTTCATTTAACGCTCTCGCAAAACTCATCAACAACTTTTTTAATATAAGCTAGCTTCTCTTCTGTTATCCCAATAAAAGTTCCAAGAAAAAGAGATGATGTCGTTACGATATCGGCATTAGGAAATCTTTTCTTTAGGTCTCCATACTCTTTGGCCAAATTTACATATGCAGGATGATAAAGGGCGTTTCCAGTAAAATAGGATCTTGTTTGGATCTTGTTCTTCTCCATGTGATTTACAAATTGGTGTTTCGCGAATGGGGCGTCAGATCGAACGGTCAGGAGAAACCCAAACCAACACGGATCAGATTTCTCAGTTGCTTTTGGCAAATGAAAATACTCCTCGTAAGGAGCAAAGATGTCATACAATTTCTCAAAATTTTTGCGCCTTGCTGCGTCCAGCATAGGAAGCTTCTCAATCTGTTTTAGACCGATGGCGGCCTGAAGGTCTAGTGGTTTTAGATTATATCCAATTTCATCAAAAACATATCTATGGTCATATATTGCTTCTGGACTTCCTGGCAGCCAACACTTGAATCGGTCGCCGCATGCGGTACCGGAAGTAACATCGCCTGGCTTTTTTTCATTACAATAACATGCTCTGCCCCAATCTCTAAAGCTGTTCAGGGCCTTCTGGAAAACATATTTGTTAGTCGCCACAAGGCCGCCCTCGCCAATCGTCATGTGGTGCGCAGGGAAGAAAGAACAAGTCGACATGTGACCAAATGATCCAAGCTTCTTTCCGTCATAATAGGAACCAAGAGCATCGCACGCATCTTCAAGAAAAATTAGATCATATTTTTCAATTATGGCCATGAGGCGATCCATGTCCGGCGGATTTCCCAAAACATGAGCGAACATGATTGCTTTGATTTCCCTCTCGGTGTCCGCCTCCAAGATTCTCTCAACCTCGTCCAAATCTAAATTCACGCTTGGCAACTCAACATCAACAAACACTGGGACAAATCCGCTCTGAATGATCGGATTAATGGTCGTGGGAAAACACACAACAGGCGTAATAATCTTGTCGCCCTTTTTTAGTCGATATTTCTCGGGTAGCTTGTTCTGGGAAGACAACACTGAAACCATTAGAAGATTTGCAGAACTCCCTGAGTTTGTCAGGGTGCCATATGTTTGTCCGAGGTGCTGGGGGAATTCTAATTCGAACTGTCTGGCCTTTTTGCCAAATATTAACCATCCATTTAACAAGCTCTCAATGGCGCTGGTATACTCATCGGTACCAAAGTAGGGGCCCGAGTACTTTACCCAATCTTGGCCCGGAGACCAAGATTCGCCCTCTTTCTTCTCTTGAATATATTGTTCAACAAGTTCCAGTATCTCTGCTAGTTTATCTGACATAATTCTTCACAACCTCTTTTATTCCATTTTCCAAGCCATCGAATGGAATTCCAATACTTTCTAGCTTGGCAGAACACCCAGTGTAAGACATATCCATATCTTCTTTATTTAATATAACACGAATATCGTCTTTTTGCAAATTATTAACAATAATTTCTGCCACATCAACCAAGCTTCTTTTGTCCCGGTAACACATGTTCAAATCTCTATATGCAAAAGCGCTGGGGCTATCAATAATATTGTCGACAACCTTACAAAGATCATTTACACAGAAGAAGTCCATCATTTTATTTTGATGGATAACAATCTTTCCTGTATTCTTGGCTTTTATCACATTCCCTTTGATCATTCTAGTTTCCTTTTCGTACGAGCCAAAACATCCAAATAGACGCAAATTTATGATGTTACCATCAAATCCAATTATTTCTCTAGCTATAATGTTCTTTGCCAGCCCATAATAATCTTCTGGATGCGATATAAAGATATCTTCTTCTCTGGCTCTTATTATTGCACTTCTTCGATCAAACTCGGCTCCGGAGCCAAAACTTATCATAACTCTAAATTTATCAGATTGTTCTTTTAAGTTCCTGAACATTTGCAAATTCGCGACCAGGTCTTCATATGTATCTTTTTCGCCTCTTGCTCCTCCCTTAACGGCGGCATGCAAAACGACATCAATATCGTTATTGTCGAAAAAGTTAGTAACATGATCATGATTGACTATATCCAACTGTTTTCTTCCAAGCGCATACACATTGTGGCCAGTCGAAGAATAGTATTCAGATAGGTGCTTCCCTAGAAAACCATGAGCGCCGGTTACGAGTATATTCATTTTCTTTTCAAATTCATGTATGCCGGAAGGTGTCTGTTTTTCGAAAACATTAATTCCGTGTCTTGTTTCATTTCCTCGTGCGAATCCGGCCAATACGATTCTATCCTATCAAAACAAGACATTACTTTTTTGTCCTCTTCGGCCCAATGTGAAAAACCTAAATACCCATAGTCCCTATCTCTTCCTCCGCCGATTAGTTTAATGGGCCATCCTTCGTGGTCAGCATAATTTCTAATAAACTCAAAAGGTCGATATAACAGAAATGGTGTTATAGAATAGACAACAGGAATTTTTCCTTCCATCGCGAAGCCAGTGGCCATGCCGATCATTAACTGTTCGGAGGAACCAACATTATAAAAACGATCCGGATAATCTATTTTTATCCTATCCCATAGCCCATATCCGAGATCGCCCGTAAGCAAAACAACACCTGGTTGTTCAGCCATTATTCTATGCAAAATATCGCTAAATTGTTTTCTCATTCGACGCCCTCTTCATTAGTTCTTGGCATGCCAATATATAATCACTCTTGTCCATCACATGGTAGTGGGCATTGATGCCCCTTAAAAAAGAAAAATGTTGCACATCAGTATAGAAAATGTTTATTGTTGGTAAAAATGATAACAATCTCTGTTTTAGGTAATTCCTATCAACTGAATCGTAAGCGGCATAGCCATTAATGTTAACATAAACTTTTATATTTTTTATATCCTGATCATGAATCAACCGTAAAGCTTCCCATATCGAACCCTCCGCGCATTCTCCATCGCTAATTAAACAATGTACAGTTCTGGAAGGGTTTGCTAGTGCCCGCCCAACGGCAACTGTTATCCCCATTCCCAAACTTCCAGTAGAGCAATGAATCTTGTCTTCGCTATCATAATGAGGGTGGCCGCCGTGCTTTTCAAACAACATGCGTGCCGGTATTCCATGGTACTTCTCTATCACACAATAAAGGGCCGCGGCTGCATGTCCGGACGACAAGATGAAAATATCATCTGATTTAGCGGATCGGATAGAAGAATAAATTTTATCAACGATGTCAATGGTGGAGAAATAGCTGCCCAGATGCGAGAGCTTATGGTCGAATGCTAGATCTAATAAAAGTTTTTTTAGCTCAAGATCTCCGGAGAGTATTGGAACTACTGTTTCCACTTTTCCCCCCAATAATCTTGAATCATACTATCGTATCCGACACCTTCTTTCTGTACATTCCATGTCGCCTGCTCTGGGTGCCACCGGTAGATGTACCCAAGCCATGTCTCAATCGGATATATAAATATATTTTTATCAGCTAGGTTGCAGTATAAATCATAATCTGCGGCGCCGCCATATTTTTCTGGCGATGTGACTAAAACACCACTATCATATAGCTCTCTATCAAAAACAACCGTAGGGCTAACAACTGGACACCTCTGTAAACTATATTCTTTGAATTCTTGCAATGTCTTGTATTTATAGCCGATAAAATTAACTACCTCTTCTATGTTCTCCCCCTTGATTCCAACGATTGGGCTCTGAAACACAAGGAACTTCCCTGAATCTCTAATTGAAGCGATATTGTCCATATATTTTGAAACATAATCTTCTTTTATGAAATCATCAGATGCTAAAGTGAAAAAATACTTCCCAGTAGCAATCTCGAAACCTTTAAATCTTGCTTCGTCCCAGCAATTTGGATAAATGTTTTTTGCAGAACCCAGAATCAACTCTGGATGTTTATCTTTAATCTTTTTAAGTATATCAAAAGTGCTGTCGATGCTTTCGTTATCTATAGCAACGACTTCTTTGTTTTTATAATCCTGAGACAGTGCCGACATTACACACAATTCTATCCATTTCTCTGCATTATAACATGGAATTATTATGCTAATCTTCGTATCAGACATCACAATCCCATAAACTGATTAACCCTTGAGACATATGTGTGATCTTTCAGGATATTCTTTCTATTTTCTTCCTTAATCGAATCTAAATCCTTATCAAGGTATTCTTTCACAAGTTCTAAATATGTATCTGGATCTTTGGCGGCTGGTATGTTTGGAAATTGATTTTCCATAAACCGGTTGCTGTCAGATATACAAAAACCAGTAAGACCTAAAGATTTATATGTCCTCTCGTTTGTGTCGTGGCCCAACACTCTCTGGTATTCGTCGTGCAGATTAAGGGCTAATTTGCTATTATATAACAAATTGGCCTCTTCTTGTACGCTTATTCCTCTATTAATAAAAAATCCAACCTTCAAGTTCAAATCTTTAAGCTTTGCAAAATGCTCCAAGATAATTTGCCTCTTTTCATTAAATCCGTTATTGGCCCAGCCCCCAACATAACACAAGTCAAAAGCATATTTTTCATCTTTGGCTGGCTGGTAATTTATTGAATCAAACGCCAAACAAACAGTATTAACCTTTTTCCACTTAAAGTAGAAATCTGATTCTTGGGCATTCGCGAAAGTCCACAAAAAAGTGCTGTCAGAGTCATTTATTGGCTGTATATATTCGTCACTAATTTGGGAGACAAAATTAGGATGTTGGCCCCAGTGTCTTGGATATACATTTGGCTGCACATATAAATATGACCTGTCAGCGGACAACAAAACATCTAAAGCTTTCCTGCTTTGAACTCCAGCATCGTCGGCCATGATATCATATTCTCCAGTACACTTGATGTCTTCGATCTTATCATAGAACTCAACTTCGTACCCTTCGTTTTTCCAAGCCGACTCGTACCCTTTGTAGATCCAGTGGCCAGCATTATCAGGATGGCTTTCCATATAAATCTTCTTCATTTGGCGCCTATGGCATCCAGCACAGATTTAAGGCGCACCTTGGAATCATGATCTCTCAGTAGTCGTTGATGTCCGTTGAATGCGATCTTTTCTGCCACAGATGGGTTTTTAATTAAATAATTTGCCTTAGCCACCAACTCATCTATAGAGTGAAACACTACTATCTCCTTGTTATCTTCGAAGCATTCATCTAGCCCTTCGGCATCCTCAGTAAGCAAAAGAGAGCCGACGGCAGTAACCTCAAACATCCTTCCTTTGAGTTGTAATTTCATTTCAGGATCATTTCCATTTTTACTCAAATTTAATCCAATGTATGCGCTAGAGTATAGGTGTATCATGTCTTCAAAAGAAAGGTTTGTTGCGTGTTGAACATCTACCCCTTTCCTCTTTAATAAATCAAAAACCTGCAATCTTTCACCGTGAGGTTGACCAACAAAAGATATATGCCTCGTTTTCTTCGATGCAAGATTTGAATATGCATCAGAATTGGCATGCCATGTGCCGTGGACTACATTGGAGTAACCTATCTCTTTATACTTCGGAATAACATATTTCTCTGGTGTTGACGCTGCATGAAAGTGCCAGCAGTACTTGCTGGTAAAATCTTCGAATCTCCAAGTATCGTCACAGAACCAATTGAAAGTCATTAAGCGACCTTTCTCAGTTTCTTTCTTTATTGTGTCCCAAGGTTCTCTGGGACAGTATTTTTTATCTCCCGTCATTACACAAAATAACAGGTCTGGTTTCTTATTTTCTATGAGTTTTTCAAGCTCTTCGTCTCCGAAAAGAGATGAATCAAAAAATGTCACATCGTGTCCCAAAGAAAGCAATGGAATATAAAAATTCCAAAACGCGTAGTCGAATCTAAATGGGGTGTCGGTGTATCTGTGCATCGTAATCGTCTTTGGGGCAACCATTATAATCTTCATTTATTTTCCTTCTAAAATACTTTGGACAAAATCAACTATTTCTTCTCTTTTGTTTTCCATAAAATCTATTAATTCAACGCCCTTCATAGAAAACCATTTTTCTTGTGTAGCTCCCACTCTATCGTTCGTTATGACAGACAATCCCAACATTCGAGATTCCACGACAATTCTAGACAAAGTTTCAGGAGTATTAGGAAAAAACACCAAAGAGGCGTATTGACTTAATCGTTCCAAGAATCTCTTGTATGGGAGCGGGGGAATCAAGTCATAATCTAAGTTCTTCGACCTACAATATCTTATGGAGCCAACAGTATTTTTATGTGCTATGGGAGAATCCATTATAGAACATTTTTTTGATTTCTGATTCTTGGCCAGTAGTCGGATCTCTTCCAATATCTCAACAGACCAAAGATTTGCACCAATGTTTCTTATGTTGTCTAATTTTAAATTATTTCTGACAATGTTTGTATGAAATTCTGTTTGACACAAAACAGCTTTTGCTCCTTTGTAAAAGTCACGATTAATGATTGCATCTTCTGGTGCTATAAAGTTCTCAAATATTGCTGGATTTCTCTCTGTCAAATACTTGTGATCATGTTCATATATTATATAATTTTCACCCTCTAGCAACTCTCTGCAATCCTTTGACAGATTAACAAAGTTTGCAATTATAAAACAGAATTCATTCTTTTTCTTGTCCTCTATGAAGTCCGCATCTACAAGATGACTATTAATTTTTACAACATTATGATTTCGAGAGATGAGTAATTTAATCAATTCTTCGTTATTTAATTCTCCGCCGCCAGGTACCTGATCAGCGAAGAAGTCAGCAACAAAAACTATATTCATTCGTGCACTTGAACTTTCAGGTTTTCAAGCCACCCTTCTAGCTCATACTTTTCTTCATCGTGAATCAGGTTTATAAATTTTTCATACAACTCTTCTTCTTTGAAGTTCTTGTGGATCCACTTTTGCAAAGTTTCTGCTTTCTTTTTCCACTTGCCATAATTCTTACGCACTTGTCGCAATTTCATTTTATATGACCCTTCTTTTGGATAACACCACATTGAATCTTTCTGGAGAACTCCTTCCCAAACGGCATGTTCCTGAATTGGGCTAATGTCGTACTCAACTTCCGCAAAATAGGGATGCTTGAGTTTTTTCTTGCCCTTTCCTTTCTTGGCTTTGAGGGGAGCATAAAGGAAGTCACATTGTCCCGACCACCCTGGGGCGATAACTGGAAGTCCACTGTATGCTGCTTCGAACAAAGGAAGTCCAAATCCTTCCCCGTGAGTCATCGACACTAGACATTTAATCTGTGGATGCTTATAGAGAGCGTGCATTTCGGCATCCGTCATGTCTCCATGAATGAGATGTATTTTGCACTTTCTATCTGGGAAGGCGCTAGTGATGTTCCTTAGTGTATGTTCCGTGAATTCACGATCAACCACGGAATTGTTCTTTATGAAAGTTTTTACAACTAAGCCGACTTCTTGATCGAAATTTTCTTCAATAAACCATCGTATTGTATTTTCTAGATTCTTTCGGGGCCCCATCTGTGCAACAGCTAAATAATTAAAATCGTGTTCTAGGTTGATTCCCAAATCGGGCAATTCATCGTACTCTTTAACAGGATAGTGTACGATATCAATCGGCGTATTACAAGTAAGCTCCATTGGTTGCCCTGTTTGTTTATTGTTCCCTTGATATGAGGTTCTTAAGAAAACATTCTTAGAATGTTCTGAAATTGTTATAATTTTACTCATCAAATTTGCTCTTTCAAGCCAAACCGGAGCAACTTGTGTTGTCTCAATTCCCGCTGTCACGCCAATATTAACAGGAGCCGGTGCCGGATCCCATTCATTTGGAATCGTGACTTGAATAGACATGTCGAACGAAGGGCTGCCATTTTGGTCTGAATTTGTGTACACAGAAGTTTTTCGTACCTGATCGTCAATCCATCTCCTTTCGTCAGTGTTTTCGACTGACCACCCTGTTTCTCCCCACGAAGTTGGCAATATGTATATATCAAATATATCCTCTCTCTTGCGCAACGCACGGAGAACCAATCGACCATGCTCTCCATATCCGCTACGAGTTAAAACTGGTGCTCTTACTAATACTTTTTTACGCAATTTCTTTTACCTCCCATCTCTTGTGGTTCTTGCGACTCTCCCAAGATCCATATCTCTCATGAATGTCGTCCATTAGTTGAATCCACTTCTTGGTATAATCTTCAAAATTATAATTCTTTAACACATGATCACGGCCTTTCGTTCCCAATTCTGCCCTCTCTTTCTTAGACATATTATACATTTTATGAAGAGCAGCAATAAAATCTTCCTTGCTAATTCTATCTTCATAGATGTATGGAACTTGCTGGGAACCTATAAGCGCTTTAGATGATGGCTCAATTCCGATACCGAACCATTCTTTGCCGTCTGTTACCTGTTCCTGTAGGCCTCCGGTCATGTTGACAATGATAGGAGTTTCGCACGATAGGGATTCAAGCGTGGCCAATCCGAAACCTTCTGCGTCTGAAATATTAATTGTACAATCTGCCATATTATACATCATTGCTAATGAATCGGGCGGGATTTTTTGGTTGGAGAACATTAGGCGGCCATCATCCATATGGAAATCTCTTACTAGCGTTTCCAGATCTGAACCATGTTGATCTTTCGGATCAGTGTGCATTATGAGACAAACATTGTCTGGACCTACCTCTTCTGCAAATTCATTATACCAATGTGTAAGAGAGCCACTCATTTTGCGGCGGGCATTCCTGTTGTTCCAGAAGAAAACAAAGCGTTCATTCTGGCTGCCGAAATGATCTTCTTTAAATTTAGTTATCAATTCTTCCCCCAAGTTCTTAAATATTTCTCCATCGACTGCATGTGGAAGATAATGGTTTTCTACATCTGGCGCCACCTTGCTGACTATATCATGAGTGACCTTGGAAATCGACGCGATGACATCCGTCGAATCATACCATTTTTTATTGTATTTTGGTGGAGGATAATTATCCCATACATGATAATATACCATTGGCAAATTTGCTCTGATCTCATTCTCAATCTGCCAAAGCCAACCATAGAAGCGAGGATCTGTCATAAACCATAGAATATCTGGCTTTTGGGCCCAAATAATCGATCTCACCAATTCTGGATTCCCGTATCCATCAACCGGGTACACAACCCAGTCATCGTCTGCCCATGGGCCATTTATCTTTTGTGGCTCATAACTGTCATGTTTCATGGCTCCGCCAAGACAAACAAACTGGTATCTTCCAGTTCCTATTAAAGCATCAATCATGTACTTCGTCTGAGTACCTACTCCGGACGGAGCCAGGGGGTGGTCAGAAAGTACTAATACCTTTATTTTTTTCTTTTTTTCTTCACTCATGTGCAATGTTCCGTTTTGTAAAATGCGCAATATTTGCAAGAAAGACGGTTTTTAATGCATGTCTTGCTTTCTATGTTTTGTATTGCCTTGTTTAATAGTGCCATAGCACTGCTCGTCTTCCTTGGGCCACTGGTAACTCGGAAGATTTCTACCTTGCTACCTTTCTTCGCTGTCCTCTTGAGG